>Ga0315336_1002433_pt1 | contig 28489 bp, 25 predicted proteins | sample ASW5metaG_FD_204512 | JGI IMG/M metagenome (GOLD analysis project Ga0315336, IMG submission 204512) | Ammonia-oxidizing marine archaeal communities from Monterey Bay, California, United States - ASW #5 | ecosystem: Environmental > Aquatic > Marine > Intertidal zone | place: USA: California... | reverse complement strand
TGGCCGGACCCACCTGTGACGGAGTGTGCGACGATCCCGCCCAGGTCTGTACCGAGGTCGCCGGCGCACCGGGCTGCCTGTGCCTGTAGAAAGCGTCGGGCGCAGGTCGAGGGGTCGCAGTAGAGTAGGCCCACGGCCGAGAGATCCCGGCCGGAACGATTCGCGAATCATTCCGGCCGGTCGCCTGCCCTAAAAAGCCACTCAGGGACCGCCGGTCACGCCCTGATCCTTGCCCTTGATGTCGTAGAGGTAGAGCACTTCGTCACCGGCGGCGTTCTTGTGCACGAGATCCGAGTTCGACTGGAAGATCACCATCTGCCGCGAAATGCGCGAGCGCTGGCTATCGCCGATTTCACTCCGGCTCAGCAAAGTTAGTTCGCCCGTGCGCGAATTAACCAGCCATACGCGCCGGTTGGTCGCGCCCGTGGCATCCAGGTTGGCCGTAGATTCAAACGTGATCAACGACCCGCGGGGCAGACAATCGGCGCCGATGCTTTCGCCCGTGGTGGTATCGGTAACCTGCTGGATGAGCCCCTCGGCAACGCCGGCACGACGCCAACGGAACAACTCGGTGTTACCGTCGGCATTCGACACTGCCGGACCCGAATCCGTGTGCAGATCGCCCTGCGAGCTAAAGTAGGCCCACGCGCCGGCAAACGTTGCGCACTCGTTGGTAACGTCTGCACCGACAAGCTCGGTCAACTGCAGCAGCGACGATCGCCTACGGCCGATCTTGGCCCGGAAGAGCTCGCGGCTCAGGTCGGCGTTGTCCAGGTTACTCCGGTTCTCTTGGCCGATATCGCCGTTTGAGTCGAAGATGATCTCGCGATGGTAGGCCATCTCGGGATTATGGTTCTGCACGGGCGCAACGGTGTCGGTGATCTGAAGCCACCGCGTCCTTTTCACCTCGTACACGAAGATCTCGCTGTTGCCGTCGGGGTTATCGCCCGTGAGATCCGCCGTTGATTCAACGCAGAGGTACTTGCCCGTGCTGTTCACGCTCGGGTGGCTGCCCTCGCCCAAGTTATCGAGCGCCGCCGCTAGCGCGACCTTCTCGAAGGTCTTGCGAGTGAAGGTGAAAACGTCTGTCGCCGCTCCCGTGAGATCATTGTAGGCGAGAATCTTCGCCTTACGCGAGACACGTGGGTGCTCAAACGCCGTGCCTCCGGCAAGCGTGTCGGTCAGCTGAGAGAAGCGCCCGCACTGCGAGAACTTAAATGGCGGGCTGCCGGAGCAATCCTTGCGACTGTCACAAGGCATCGCGTGGTTGCTACCGCCGATACAGATACCCTGCTCCACCTTCGTCTTCGCCTTGAGATTGAGGAGGAATACCTCTTCGCTGCCGTCGGTGTTGTCGGCTGGCACGCGGCTATCGATGTTCAGGTCTGCCGGCGAAACGAACGTTACCACCTTACCCGGCGCGTCGATATCCGGCCAAGAGCCCGGAGCGAGTTGCTGGATCCCGGGGTCGCTCTCGACGCACACACTCGGTTCGCCCGTGCACTCGAAGCCATCCTCGACCTCACAGGTGTCGCTGCAACCGTCGCCGGCCGTCATGCCGGCGTCGTCGCACTCCTCACCGCCCGCCGTAACGCCATCGCCACAAACCGCGCTCGTGCAAGCGTTGGTGCAGGCATCCGTGTCCACGGTGTTGCCGTCGTCGCACTCTTCGCCCGGGCCGGTGATGCCGTCACCGCAAACCGCGTTGGTGCACGCGTTGGTACAGGAATCGGTATCGACGTTGTTGCCGTCGTCACACTCTTCGCCCGGACCGACGATGGTGTCGCCGCACACGGCATCCGTACACGCGTTCGTGCAGGAATCCGTATCTATGTCGTTACCGTCGTCACACTCTTCGCCCGGACCGACGATGGTGTCGCCGCACACGGCATCCGTACACGCGTTCGTGCAGAAATCCGTATCTATGTCGTTACCGTCGTCACACTCTTCGCCGGGGCCCACGGTGCCGTCACCGCAGACGCAATCGATGTCGATCAACTCGATCGCCGGAGACGCGGTGGTGCTGCCGCCCGAGCAGGCGGTGGAGCCGTCGTCAATGAGAACGCCAATAACCGTGTAGTTGCCGGCCACGCTGGCGCTATAGGTCGAAGCGGTAGCACCAGGGATTGGCGTGCCGTCGAGCGACCACTGGAAAGAAGCAAAGCCTTCGGTCGAATCGACCGAGAGAAGCAGCGGCGACATCAGGCACAGATCGTTCGTGCCGGAGATCGAAACCGCCGGAGTATCCTGAAATCCGCTGAAGAAGCCGGCCGCGCCGCGGTTGCCCGATGCCGTTACCAACGACACGTTCATGGTGCGCGTCGACTCGACCAGCACCGTATCGACGATGCCCGCCGTGGCACGGTAGCTCACCCAATCGGTCGTTCCCGGAATGGCGTCCGGGCTCGTGAGCGTCACGTTGTTCACCTTCACGGTCGCGCCCGCACGCGCGATCACCGCCAGTGCCGAGGCGCCCAGCAGATCGGCGTCGGCGATCACGACCTCAGCGGTGCCGTTGCAGCGCAGAGGCGGGATGAAGCTGAGTCCGTTGCCGTCGAGGTCGTTGGCCGACGTGCTCTGGTAGAGATAGGCCGCCTTCGAGGTCGTAACATAGAGGTTCGGGTCGGGCGTGCCCGGAACCGTCTCGGGGAAGGTCAGATAAACATAGTCGCCGGCGCTCGCCAACGTGGAGTGAAACACGCCGCCTACGAAGACATCGGTGTCGTCAAAAGCCGCAACGACGCCGGGACGCTCAAGAGCGTCCGCGTGGCTCGTAGCGTCGCCCACGACCAGAGCGTAGTCGGATCCGATCCGATCGATCGGGACGATCTGATCCATTCCGATGTCTTTGCCCGTGCCCTGATTGCCGCCGAGCCATGAGCCGCTGTTCATGGCGATCGGCTTGTCCGACGTTACGTGCACACCGTTTACGAGGTTGTGATCCTCGCTAGCGTTTTCGCTGATCCAATAGGCGATAACGAAGGACTCGCCGGCCTGGAGAACCTTGCTGGTAAGGAAGGGGTTCGAAGCGCCGCCGTGAAAATCGACCGTGGCTTCGATGTCACCAAAGTTGACCGTCGTATTGTCCTGCGTCGCCATCACGGAGATGACGTGAGCCTTCGCGTTCGTCGCGCTGTCGCGCGTGATCATGTGGCCGGAGCGAAAATCCGTTCCCAGACCGAACGTGCCCTTCGACGTGAGCGACATCCCCTGAAGAGTGGAGCTATGCCGGATGTTAACCGTAAATGCTCCACTGCCGGTAAATACGAGCCCCTCATCGCTAACCAGGTTCAGTTCGTCGCCGTCGAGCACACCGGTCTGGTCGTAGTTGGTGCCAGTAAAGTTGTGGACCTGCGGGCTCGAATTCACCAGGTTGGAGAACGTGTGGATGACGTTGCCAGCACCGTCCTTCATCACGACGTCAAACGGCGTGGTCTCCAGCGTCGAGACCAACGCGTAGTGCTCGTTCAGATCCTGGCGCGCGAAGAACGGCGGCACGTAGTGCAGTTGGTCGGCCTGGGCGTGAGCCTGCTGGGCCGGCATGAGAACGCCGACGCTGAGTAGAAGAAATGCCGCAAGTCGCGTCGTTACGCGGAGACTCGATCCAGCACATGAAGAAGAACGCACGATGAAACGGCGTGTTCGCATAAAGTTGCCCCGATGTGGTTAAAGCCGATCGAACTGTCCCTTCGACCGGCGCCTGGACTCGCAACGAATGCGGAGCCCTCAATGACCCAGGTGATGCGGGGGCTTACGCCGCCGCATCAAATGATCGAATCTCTCAAATCACCAAGAGCTTGCCCGATTCGCATTTCACGGCGGGGTCGCCTGCATGGGCCGCGAGCGGCACGAGGGAGACGGTCAATCCGGCCAGAATGCCCACTGTGAAAAGTTGTACGTGTGTCATCAAGTTTACTCCTAGGTTTGAACATCACGGCGGGCGACCTATAGAGCCAATCGATTACAGCTCTGTCAAGTACAAATTATGCCTCACCGAATACGCGTCTAGGAATTTTCAGCGCAGGTGGGGAAGTACGGAAAGCGTCGTATCATGTTCTAAGTGTCAACCAGGATCGACGGCGGCGCTCGTGACGGCGGTTCATCGGTGCGATGCCCTACTAATTCAGGCTTTCTCGGGTGGTCTAATCTGCGATGACGCACACGGGGGCGTCGCCGGCGATAGCGATTGGCGTGTCCGGACGATCGCCGATCTGAAAACGATTCGGCTCGAGCCCGGTCCCGGCTGTTCGAAGAGCCCGTGCATCGATCCGATCTTCGGGCCCACCGCGGCCGACGGTCCGTCCAAAACCGGCAACTACTGGTCGTCGTCGAGCAGCCACGTGAAGATAGCAGCAATGCTCGTTGCCTTTCAGAACGGCGCGGTTGGCGGTGGAACCAAGGCCGACGTCGCGAAGATCTTTGCGTGCATTGATTGCGAACCTTCGCACCGGTCTACTACGTACCTTCACGGGAGACAGAGAAAATGAAACTAGCACTGAACCTCGGCTACTGGATGCAGGGCCCCGAAGACCCCATCGAACTGGTCCACCAGGCCGAAGAAATCGGATTCGATTCTATCTGGACCGCCGAAGCCTATGGCAATGATTGCGTATCCACCCTTTGTTGGATGGGCGCGCGCACGAGCAAGATCAAACTGGGCACAGGGATCATGCAGCTCTCGGCCCGCACGCCCGCCTGCGCGGCGATGACCGCGATGACGATCGACCACCTCTCGGGCGGTCGGCTGATGTTGGGCGTCGGCGCTTCCGGCCCGCAGGTCGTCGAAGGTTGGTACGGGCAGCCTTATCCCAAACCCATTGGCCGCACGCGCGAATGGGTGCGGCTTGTGCGCGAGATGATCAAGCGGGAAGGGCCGCAGAGTTTTGACGGCGAGCACTACAAGCTGCCGCACCCTGGTGGCAGTGGGCTAGGCAAACCGCTCAAGCTGATCAACAAGCCGTTTCGCGATGAGATCCCCATCTACATCGCGGCTGAGGGGCCCAAGAACGTCGAGATGGCCACCACGATCGGCGATGGCTGGATGCCTTTGTTCATGTCGCCGTACCGCACGCACGTCTATGAAGACGTCTGGCCGACGCTCAAGCCCGACTTCGACGTGATCTGCCCGATCACAGTCATGGTCGCAGACAAGGTCGAAGACGCGCTCATGATGGTCAAGTACTCGATCGCCTTCTACATCGGCGGTATGGGCGCAAAGGGCCGCAATTTCCATAAAGACTTCGTCTCGCGCATGGGCTTCGAAGAGGCCGCCCAGAAAATTCAGGACCTGTTCTTCGACGGCAAACGCGACGAGGCCGTCGTTGCGGTGCCCGATGAATTGGCCGATGAAATCTCGCTATGCGGTCCGCCCGAGCGCATCACCGAACGTGTGCAGGCGTGGAAGGACACGCCCATCACGACACTGCTGGCGGGTACGCGGGAGCCGCGGGCACTCGAAGCCTTGATGCGCGGGATCGAGTAGCCCGAGCACGTATGTTTGTGACAGGGTTGGGGGAATTGTGCCGCTCTTGTTGGCGGTGAAATCGCGAATATCGGGGCTTTTCGACCCACGGAAGTTGGCACCGCGGTTGCAGCCGTTAGTGTATCGCTGGTTGCACGACCCGCGACGCCTCCTTAGAGGTTTTCCTCCTGTCAAGGCGGTGCGTGCGGTGCGGATCGTTTGGTAGCCGATCCGCACCGCACGGACGTTTCTCTCCAAGCCCATCCAATCCCAGCTCAGTTCTCTCTCGTCCAAGCAATTGCCTTGCTTGTCGCTGTCCGTCTCGCAGGCAGGGGTGGTGGCCACGCGCGCGACCGAGGGTCTCCCCGATCAAAACGGGAATATGAGTCCAGGATGCTATACATCGGTCATGGCATCGGCTCTGTGCTCTGCGCATCGGTCGGCGGGCTGCGTGTGGGGCTCGCTACACAACAACTATGCGTACGTTGTTTTTCCCCTTCCAAAGGTGGCAAGCAAGTTGCTATCATAAAACACGCGGCATAGATCGCTTGCGCGGCCGCTCGAACCTACACGGCCATGGACATATCGATGCAGTTCATTGAAAAAATGTGGCGAGACGAACAGGGCGCTAGCATGGTCGAGTATGCGACCCTCATCGCTCTCCTTTCGATCGCCATTCTCGGCGCCCTCGGACTCATGGGCACGTCGATCATGGAACTCTTCATCTACGCGGGGACTCTCATTGACGAGGCGATTCCGATTGGTTCGTCTAGCTTTTCCTGGGACGCCCTCTCGATTTTCGGTTCGGTCGGCGCATTCCGTCTGTGAGCGGTGTGCGTCGACGGTTCCGAACCCCATCGGGGCCTATTCGGGCCAATCAATTTAGTTTTGTTGCGTTGTGCGCGGGCGGACAGACGCCGCTGGGGCCTGCGTGGTTCGGTTCGTTCGAACCGCGCCGATTCTGAGCAATATACGACGAACACCGTCGGCCACGGCAGTGATCTGTAGTCGCCCGCTTGGGACAACGTAGTTCTGGGTGGGCGAGCCGAGAAAGGCGCTCGACTCTTGTCCCGTCAACTCGATGCGCTTCCAGTGCTGCGCCTCGCTATAGCCTTGCGTAGGCGATCCCAAGAAGGCCGGAGAAGGGCTGCATTGATCACGTTTCGTGCTGTCGATTGCGGTTCGCATGTTCATTGACCTCTCGGTTTCCTACGTTCGTGTGCCGTGGTGGTTGTGGTCACTAGGCGCTGGCGCCCGCGGCGGCCGACATCGGGTTGCTGGGAATCAGCGAACTCGGGGCTTTGGCGGCGGTATCGGCACGTTGCGCCTTCTCGGCGGCGTGACGTTGGATCGCTCCTTCAAAAACCTCAGCGAGTTGCTCGACGGTGTCGGTCAGATTGAATCGGTCCATGACCCGCTGTCGCGCGGCGGCCTGTAGTTGCTTGCGAAGCGGCGCATCGTCGAGAAGGCGTACGATGGCGGCGGCGAGGTCGACCGGATCGTCGGGGTCGACCAACAGGCCGCTGCGCTCGTGTTCGACGAGCTCGGGGATTCCGGAAAAACGCGTCGAGACGACGGGCACCGAACAAGCCATCGCTTCGATCAGCGACACGGGGATTGCGTCGCGGTCTCCTGAAAGCGCGGAGCGGCAGGGCAGGGCGAACAGACCGGCCGCCGCTAGGTGCGTACGGATGTCGTCACGGCTCACCTTGCCGAGAAGGCTGACTCGATCGCGTATGTGTAAGCGCTCCGCGAGTTCTTCCAGCCGGGGGCGTTGGGTGCCGGAACCGGCGATCGCGATGCGGATGTCGGGGCGCGTGTCGCCCAGCAGTGCGAGCGCGTAGAGCAAGACATCGAAGCCTTTGCGCGGAACCAGTGGGCCGGCGGCGAAAACAACGTTGGAATCGGCGCCGCTTTCGGCGCTGCGCGCCGCGAACGTGTCGATGTTGACGCCGCAGTGAATGACACGAATCTTGGCGGCCGACGTGCCCAACAGTTCGAGCAGGTAGCCGCGATTCGCTAGCGAGACCGTGGTGAACGCCGACGCACGTTCGAGCTTCTTGTCGAGCAGTGAAGCGTGGCAGTACAGATCGGCGTCGTGGGCCGTCACGCTAAACGAAATGTCGGCCATGCAGGCGGCGTACATCCCGATGGTGGCCGCAATACCAGAGAAATGGATATGCAGGTGTTCAGCCTTCTGGGCCACCAAGCGGTCGGCGAGCATCATGGCCTCGACCATGCGTGCGGGAATCGACAAGGGGCGCTCGCGTCCGTCGAAGCGCGCGAACCGCATGTCTTGGGTAGCCATCGAGATCCCACGCCAGGCCCGAACGGGGTGAGTAATCATGAACTTCAGCGCGATGAGGCCCAGTGCGATCACGCGTTTTTGAAGCGAGGTCGAATGCTTTGCGATGTCGATCGCGTCGGGGGGCAGTAGGCTCTTCTTCACCGGTGGCCGCACGGCAAAATGGAATACCTCATGCCCCGCTTCACGCAGGAGATTGATCTCTTCGTGAACGAAAGCCGCCGATGCGGAAGGGAGTTCCGGAGCTAAGTATGCAATCCGCCGCTTCGCCATCAACCTCTACCCCTCGCTTGCGAGTCCGATCGCAACCTTTGCCGATTGAACCAGTTTGTGTGTGCTGTTTTTTACCGCACCCACGGCTACGGCGGCTGCCGATCCGGGATGCTGTCGAAGGTATGCTCTTCGGCTGCCGGAGAACTGGCCGTCATAGGGTGCTTCGCCCGCCGCGTCTCCGTCGCCGTTGAGTTGCGAGTGATCGTCAAGAAGGACGACGCTGACCGAATCGAGGTGATGAATGTTCCACAGCGCTTCTCGGGCACGCCGGCACCAATCGATTTCTTCGAACTGCTGGAGGAATACTTCTTCGAGCCCGCCGATCTCCTCGAGCGCGCTGCGATTGAGCATCAGGCAGGTGGCTGGAAGCCACTCGACGGCGCGCATCGACGTGGTCACTCCTTGAGGGGGGCCGCCGGGAATCGCTGCACCGTTTGGTTCTCCGCGTTCCGGCGCGCCGCTTGCCGCCGGAACGATGGCCGATCCTTGACTATCGATGAGCTGAGGACCGACCGCTGCGACGCGCTCGTTCGTGTCGAGATGAAGGACCATATCGGGTACGAGACGGCCCGGGATCTCGGTAAACGGATCGATGAGAAGAATGTGCTCCGCTTGGGCGGCTGCAATCCCGAGGTTCGTGGCGCGTGCGAATCCAATGTCCGAGGCTTCCGTGAGGACGGTTACGCAGGGGAAATTGCTCTCGAACTCGCACGACTCGGCCTCCGTGCCGACAAGATCGACGACGATTACCTCGGAAGTTCCGCCCGGTGAGGAGGATAGGACGTTGCTTTCTCGCAATTGTTGCAGGCAGTTCAGCGTCTGCTCACGCGATGTGAGCGAGACGACGATAATACTGAGCGTGGGCGCTCCTTCTGATGGTTTCGTCACCAATACTGTCCTCCTAACGGCGCTGGGGTGCACTCTGTGCGAACACGGCGTTGGCCATGGCACCTACGATTCCGCGCTGCACTAGCGCGCACCGATTGCGTCAGCTGAGTGCCGATTGCGACACTCGGACCACGCATCGTCCACTGCACCTGCCTGCTCGCTCGCGCAGTCTCGCGCGTCGAACACACGAACTGCTTGTCGTTTCCGACTGCAGGCGAGCCTGCGTGTCCATCGGCGTTGCATTGGTCGTGCCATCCGGTGCCCGCGTTGCTGCAATAGTTATTTTTCCAAGCGGCGCGTCCCTCGGTGGTATTCTTTAGGGGTGTACGTGCGCTCGAGGCCCCTGCCGTTGCGGGCGGCCCGAGACGTGCCGAGTCAAGTATGGACGCAGCCATGGCGGACTAGCCGCAGTGATGTGGTCGAGGAGAGGGTATTGGACGACGCGACTAACAAGGCGGCTGAGCGCAACGAGTGCTTCCGTCAACTCCAGAAAATGTTCATCGGTGCCGCTGTCAGCGACGTAAGTGAGATGGCCGCATTGCTGGCGGCAGCCGATGGCGTTGCTCCCGCCGGTGACGCAGGTGCTCGGTTCCGCAAACTTGCACACGATCTTCGTGGTACCGGCGGTGGGTACGAATTCCCCACGATAAGCGATACTGCCGCTAACCTAGAAGCCGCCTATCTGACCGAATCGTCGGCCGAAGCACTCAAGCAATCACTCGCTCTGTTGAGCAAAGCGGTCGACGACGCGCGCCAAGATCTAGATTCGGCGCCGGCGAGTACCGTCGAATAGGCTCCGGAGGATTCGACGTGACTGAGAAAGTATTACTGGTTGATGACGATCCGAAGCTCTTGGGCTTGGTGCAACACCACCTGGCAGAGGAAGGCTTCGAAACGATTTGGGCGGCAAGCGGTGAGGAGGCCATCGACATACTGGCCCACGAGAAGCCGGCTGCCATCATTCTGGATCTTCTACTGCCCGGCATTTCGGGATTCGAGTTGTTGCCGAGGTTCGAAAGTGAATGGCCGCAGATACCCGTAGTCGTGCTCACTGCGCAGGGCGATCTCAACAAGGTCGTGTCGTGCATGCAGTCGGGCGCCGTCGACTACCTGCACAAGCCTTTCGACGGAACGCGTCTCGCGATCTCCGTGCGCAACGCGACCAATCAAGGTCAGTTGAAGGCCAAGGTCGAGTCGCTCACCACCGAGCTGCGTAGAGGCGAAGGCTTCGACACGATCATTGGTGAGTCGGCCGCTGTTCAGAAATCGATCACGCTCATGCGACGCGCGGCCGATAGCGACATCGCTGTCTTGCTCGGTGGTGAGAGCGGCACCGGTAAGGAAGTCGCTGCGCGTGCGATTCACGCAGAGAGCGGTCGCCGTACGGGGCCGTTCGTCGCCATCAATTGCGGCGCCATCCCCGAAGGCCTGATCGAGAGCGAACTCTTCGGTCACGAGAAAGGCTCGTTCACGGGTGCGATCCATTCGCGCTCCGGCTGCTTCGAGCAAGCCGACGGCGGCACGATCTTCCTCGACGAAATCGGCGATTTACGCTCCGACCTTCAGGTGCGCTTGCTGCGCGTGCTTCAGGATCACTCGATCCAGCGTGTCGGTGGCGAAAAGGAAATCAAGGTGGATGTGCGCGTTGTGGCTGCCACCAACCGCGAACTCAAGAGCGAGGCCGCAATCGGCGAGTTTCGAGAAGATCTCTACTATCGTCTCGCGGTCTTCCCAGTAGAGCTACCGCCGCTGCGCGATCGTGACACCGATGCGTTGCTACTGACGGCGGCTTTCATCCTGCGTTTTTCGGAACGACACGGGAAGATCATCGATGGACTGGCGCCCGAGGCACGCCGAGCACTACAGAGCTACTCCTGGCCGGGCAATGTGCGTGAACTCGAGAATGTGATCGAGCGCGCGATCGTGCTCGAAGACGGCACCAGCATCTCGGCCGAGAGTTTGCCGCTCGAGGTGCTCGAGCACGCGCGCCAAGTCGGCGGTGGCGACATCGACACGCGCACCACTCCAGCATCGCGTGAGGAAATCGTCAGCTTCGAGGATGAGGAACGGCAGATCATCCTCCGTGCGCTCGAACTCACCCAGTGGAATGTGCAGGAAGCGTCGAACCGACTCGGACTCGGTCGTGCGACGATCTATCGCAAGATCGAACGCTACGGACTCAAGGTGACTCTATAAAGGCATTGGTTCGTCGAAGCCGTTTAGCACCGGCGACCTGCGATCCATCGTTGTCTCACTTGCAGATCGTGCGGCCGAGCAAGACTGGATCTGACTCAACGCCGATTCCCGCCTCACATTCTCCAATCGAGAGGCCATATTGAGACGCACGGATTCCCGTGCAAGTTCGCCTTCCATAAGGCCGCCGATCTAACGGCGCTGAGCCCCACCAGGTGCGGGTTTGCGCGCGCAAGATCAACCGGCCGCAAAACGTTTCAATTCGAGTAGAGGGCGGCGCCGCGCTCGCCTGCACGATCGTACGCTGGGCCCAAGCGCATACGCCTGTATGCGGCGCCTAGCCTCAACCTGAGGCTCCGTAGGTCGCATGTTGTCGCGTTGCGCAAGGTGCGTGCCTCATTTCGGTGTCTCGATCGTGGCACCACAGTTGCAATTAGCGACTCTCATAAGGGGCAGTCGATTTATATTCTCAGAAAAGGAACGCACCCCATGAAAATCCTCCGCCAACTCCTAGCCGATGAACAAGCCACCGCGCTGAATGAGTATGCCCTGCTGCTCGCGCTGATCGCTATCGCAACGATTATCTCCATCACGGCTTTGCGCGACAGCGTCGTGGGAAGCGTCGGCGCGACGAGCGACGGCATCGCCGATACATCGGGCAACGTAGCCCAGACGATGGAATACACCGAGAGCGTTAACTGAGAACGACACCGAACGATCCCGTGGATCGGTCAGCGCGGCGGCGCGCATAAACACGCGCCGCCGCACCTCCATTTTCCCTCGCACTTGTCGTACCTCGCGGTGCCCGAACACGGCATAGCGTACGCTTTGGCGTGTCGCTGTTTGTTCGTGCAGATTTGCGATTTCCCCCGCGCGCCTAGGTCTCCGAATGCTAGCCTGAAGGGAGTAATGGAGGACACGCGCGCATGGATGAAGTCAGTCTCGCTGACGAACTTGGAGACGAGTTCGCAGAACTACAAAAAGAATTTCTCGATACGACCCGTGCACGTGTACACGAACTCGTGAGACTGCTCGCGGTGGCCGGCGGCGAAACTCCGAGCGGGACCGATGGTGAAACGTTTCGACGAATCGCGCATAGCGTGCGTGGATCGGGTGGAAGCTATGGGTTCGATGCCATCAGTGCGGTCGCCGGTGAACTCGAGAAGGCGTATCTCGGTGGCGAGGCGACTAGTCGTTTGGCCGAGCTGGTTGAGAACCTCAGTGCAACGGTCGCCCAAATCGTAGAGACGACCTTGGGCACTTCGGGAAGCATAGAGATTCCGGCTACCCCGGAAACGGCGGGTTAGGAGCGACGGTCGTGACAGAAACGATTCTGCTCATCGATGACGATCCCTCGATTCTCAGGCTGCTCGCGCATGCGCTGGGGCGCGAGGGCATGGTTACGCGTACGGCCGAAACCGGCGCTGAAGCCGTCGAGGCCATTGGCGCGAAGCAGCCGAACGTGATCGTTCTCGACCTCGTGTTGCCCGACGCAAGCGGCAAAGATCTGTTGTCGCGATTTCAGGACCTCTGTCCGATGGTACCGGTAGTCGTCCTCACCGCCAGCGATACCGTCGACGACATCGTCGAATGTATGCAGCTCGGCGCCTCCGACTACATTCAAAAGCCCTTCAATCAAACTCGCGTCGTTACTTCTATTCGCAATGCGCTGCGCCAGGGGGCGCTACGCGCGAGCGTAGAATCGCTGAGCGGAAAGCTGCGCCGACGCGAGGGTTTCGCCTCGATCATCGGCAAATCGGCGGCGATTCGGCACTCGGTAGACTTCCTCTCTCGCGCCGCGACGAACGACGTTGTCGTCCTGCTCCAAGGCGAGTCGGGTACGGGCAAAGAAGTCGCCGCGCGATCTATTCACGTCGAGAGCGCGCGGCGCGACGGGCCCTTCGTCGTCGTTAACTGCGGCGCAATCCCCGAAGGATTGATCGAAAGCGAACTGTTCGGCCACGAGCGCGGATCGTTCACCGGCGCGACGAGTGCGCGAATAGGTAGCTTCGAACAAGCCAACGGCGGCACCATTTTTCTCGACGAGGTGGGCGACCTGCGCATGGATCTTCAAGTGCGTCTGTTGCGCGTCCTACAGGAACGAACCGTCCGCCCGATCGGCTGTTCGGAACCGCGGCGCGTAGACGTTCGCGTCATCGCTGCCAGCAATCGCAATCTCAAGCAGGAAGCCGCACACGGAACGTTCCGAGAAGACCTCTACTACCGCCTCGCGGTGTTTCCGATCGCCTTGCCCCCGTTGCGCGACCGCGACGCCGATGTGTTGATGCTCGCCGATGCCTTCGCAATGCGATGCGCGTCTGAGGCAGGCAAAGACCTCAAGGGATTCTCGCCCGAAGCGCGCCATCTCTTGGAGCAGTACCATTGGCCCGGCAACGTGCGTGAGCTGGAGAATGTCGTCGAACGTGCGACGATTCTCGAAGACGGCCCTCGTATCTCGGTGTCCAGTCTGCCCGACAGCGTGGTACGCGGCGTTGGGCTGGAGCCGCGGCCCGCACCCGCGCGTGAGGACCGCGAAAACGAAACGGCTGACCCGGCGCTCAAGGACATGTCGATCGACGACATCGTTCCGATGGAAGAAGAGGAACGGCGGATCATACGCCGTGCGCTCGAGCTGACGAACTGGAATGCGCAAGAAGCATCGCGCCGCCTGCAGATCGGGCGCGCAACGATCTACCGAAAGATCGAACGCTACGGTTTACGTGGTGGGCCTGTCGCTAAACAGCGCGCGCTAGACCGCACTGGATAAAATCACGACGATCATCACGACGGCGATCGAGGCTTTGACGATGAAGCCCAACAGCCGTCCGCGAAACGCGCCGAACCCTGCGCGCAGCGCGCTGGAGGTCGTATTGCCTTCTGATGAACTCGCCAGCGTGGCGCCGGCAAACGCACCGGCAAGCGCGCCCAGCAACGAACCGACGCCGAAGAAGAACGGCGTTCCCACCAAGCCGCCTACGACCGCGCCCACCAGGGCGCTGACCGTGACGCGCCGGCTCGGCGCTTCGCCGCCCGTCGCCAGCACGGTCGCGGCGAACTCAAAGGCTTCGGCGATCACCGCGAGACCGATGAGCCAACCGATGACCGATCCCGTGAGGCCGGCGAAACCGGTGGCCCAGCCGTACAGCACGGCAACGCCGACCAATAACACCGTTCCCGGCATTCCGAGCACCAGCGTAAAGGCCGCGATCGCACAGCCGAGCAAAAGGAGAAACAGACCGAGAATGTAGAGTGCGATGTCCACCTGGAGCGGCTCTTATTGGGCCGCGCGCCGTGAGTCCAGCGACAGGTCGCAGAAAACCGGAGTTCGGCGCAGGCAGGCGACTAGCTAAAGCTCGCCGCAGGTAGGTATGGCAATGAAACAGCCGTTCGATGGATTGTCGCCCAGCATCGAATCGTTTGGCGACTCGAGTGCCGGCGACGGCGCGTCTTCGCGTTCGATGTTCCCCGTCTCCGGACCGTCGTCGGCAGGGTCTTTCGGATCCATACCGGGTCGCCCGACGGGCGGATCCGAGGCGAACGGATCGGTGTCGTGGTAGGGCGCGAACCGACCGCGCGGTATTTCGGGGCTGCTGTGTAGGCGTACCAAGTAGTCGTAGGTGGCTGTGGGCGGTCGGAACAGATCGGGAGGCTCGCTGCCGCCGTCGAAGTAACTCCCGCCTATGTACTCACCTAACGAAATGTCTTGCGGCGCGATCTTCGCGGCGCCGCGGTAACCGGCGTAGCGGCTTTCGTCCCAGCAGGCCAACAGCACGTAGAACTTCTGTGCTTTGATCCGCAGGTTGATGGGCGGGCTAGCCTCCCATCCGTAGGAATCACCGATGCTACCCAGCTTCCGAACCGTCGCACTTGGCACGACCTCGTATGCTTGATCGTCGGCGTGGGCTTCGTAGGCGTAAAACTGCATCGTCGCGCCCTTGGTGTTGGTGAGCGAGACGTCGAACGAGGTGATGAACGAGTCCTGCATGGCTCGGACTTTCGCTCCGCGGCAGCGCCCGGGACCCTCCCATTCGTGGCGCGCCGAGCCGACCGTGTCGGTGTGCACACTGTCGGGCAGGGCCGCAGCATGCGCCGGCGGCGCGAGACACGCGAGCCCCATGAGCCCCATGACCCCGACGAGCGAGGTCATCGTTCTTCGGCGGGCCCATGGGGTATGGCGCGCGGGGGTTATCGGTCGGGCGGGGCCCATCCTTATAAGTCTACGAATATCGGCGCGAAAATACCGCGCTTTGCGACTTCGACCCCGCAGGCCGCACAGCATCCTTTATATAGATAGCGGCCCTTGGGGTCGGATTTAGCGAAATGCCAGTAAAAACAGCACCCTAGAGCGGGTGGGGATTAATATTGACATGTTAGTATAGATTCTCTATAGAGGCACCTATGCGTCTCTCATCACAGGAAGAATACGGCCTGCGCTGCCTTCTTCGACTGGCCTCGACCGACGCCGGAGGGGACGAGCCCCCCGTGCGCATCCAGGACATCGCGGCCTCCGAAGGACTGAGCCAGGAATACGTCGCCAAGCTGATGCGCATCCTACGAAACGGCGAGTTGGTCACCAGCACCCGCGGCGCCAGCGGCGGTTACCACCTGTCGCGACCCGCAGGCGAAATCACCGTCTGGCAAGCGCTCGAAGTACTCGGCGGCACCTTCTTCCCCGAGAGCTTTTGCGATAGCCATCCGGGCAGCTTGCGTGATTGCGTGCACACGACCAACTGCTCGATTCGCGCCCTGTGGCGCAACGTCGGTGGGTTGCTGGAAACCGCGCTCAACGCCGTCACGCTCGAACACCTACAGCGCGGCGAGCAACAGACGTTTGCATGGTTGTCCGAGACCACGGGTAAACTGGCAGGGGAGCGACCCCAATGAGTAAGTCGACCGAAGCGGCTGATTTTGTCGAAAGCCAAGAAGAGTACAAGTGGGGCTTCGTCACCGATATCGAGTCCGACGTCGCACCGCCGGGCCTCAACGAAGACGTCGTTCGTATGATCTCTTCCAAGAAGGAAGAGCCCGAGTGGATGCTCGAATGGCGCCTGGAAGCCTTTCGCGCCTGGGAACAAATGAACGCACGCGACGGCGAGCCGCGCTGGGCCAAGGTCGAGTTTCCGCCGATCGACTACCAAGCGATCAGCTACTACGCCGCGCCCAAAGAACAGAAGATGCTCGAGAGCCTCGACGAGGTCGATCCCGAGCTGCTAGCGACCTTTGATAAACTCGGCATCTCGCTCAACGAACAGAAGAAGCTCAGCAATGTGGCCGTCGATGCCGTGTTCGACAGTGTATCGGTCGCTACCACCTTCAAAGCCAGCCTGGCCGAGGTCGGCGTGATCTTCTGCTCCTTTAGCGAGGCCTTGAGAGAACATCCCGACCTGGTGCGCAAGTACTTGGGCACCGTGGTCCCGGTGCGCGACAACTTCTACGCCGCCATGAACTCGGCCGTCTTCAGCGATGGCTCGTTCTGTTACATCCCGCCGGGCGTTCACTGCCCGATGGAACTGTCGACCTACTTCCGCATCAACACCGCCAACACCGGCCAGTTCGAGCGCACGCTGATCATCGCCGACGAAGGCGCACGCGTTAGCTATCTCGAAGGCTGCACCGCACCGATGCGCGACGAGAACCAGTTGCACGCAGCCGTCGTTGAATTGGTCGCCATGCCCGGCGCCGACATCAAGTACTCTACCGTGCAGAACTGGTACCCCGGCGATAAAGACGGCAAGGGCGGCATCTACAACTTCGTCACCAAGCGCGGCAAGTGCATGGAGAACGCGAAGATCTCGTGGACGCAGGTCGAAACCGGCTCGGCGATCACATGGAAATACCCGAGCGTCATTCTTCAGGGCGACAACTCGGTCGGCGAGTTCTACTCGGTCGCCGTCACGAACAACCGCCAGCAGGCCGACACCGGCACGAAGATGATACACCTCGGTAAGAACACCAAGAGCACGATCATCTCTAAGGGCATCTCGGCCGGCAAAGCCCATCAGAGCTACCGAGGGCTGGTGCAGGTGAGCCCCAAGGCCGAGAATGCGCGCAACTATTCGCAGTGTGACTCGTTGCTGCTGGGCGACCAGTGCGGCGCACATACCTTCCCGTACATCGACGTGCGCAACTCGAGCAGCCAGATCGAACACGAAGCCTCGACGTCGAAAATCGGAGAGGACCAACTGTTTTACTGCCGCCAACGCGGACTATCGGAAGAAGACGCCGTGTCGATGATCGTCAACGGCTTCTGCAAAGAAGTGTTCAAGGAACTGCCGATGGAGTTCGCCGTGGAAGCGCAGGCGTTGCTCGGAATCTCGCTCGAAGGAGCGGTCGGCTAAGCCGACCACAGGAACTGTCTATTAGATGATTATCATCAAGAACCTACACGCCGAGGTCGAAGGCAAAGCGATCCTCAACGGGCTTTCGCTCGAAGTGAAAGCCGGCGAAGTGCACGCCATCATGGGCCCGAACGGCTCGGGCAAGAGCACGCTCGCCAACGTACTCACGGGCCGCGACGGCTACATCGTCACCGACGGCACCGTTACCTACGAAGGCCATGACCTGTTGGATATGACGCCGGAAGCCCGCGCCCGCGAAGGCGTGTTCCTGTCGTTCCAATACCCCGTGGAAATTCCCGGCATGAGCACGGCGTATTTCTTGAAGGCCGCCCTCAACGCCGGCCGCAAGCACCGTGGTGAGCCCGAGCTCGATGCCATGGACTTCCTCAAGCTGGCCAAAGAGAAGGCCAAGCTCGTGGCGATGGACGAATCGTTTCTCAACCGATCGGTCAACCAAGGCTTTTCGGGCGGCGAGAAGAAACGCAACGAAATTTTCCAAATGACCATGCTCGAGCCGAAGCTGGCTATTCTCGACGAGACCGACTCGGGCCTCGACGTTGATGCGCTGCGCACAGTTTCAGAAGGTGTGAACGCAATGCGCGCACCCGACCGGTCGATGATCGTCATCACGCACTACCAGCGCCTGCTCGATTACATCAAGCCCGACTTTACGCATGTGCTTTCGGACGGTCGTATCGTGAAGACCGGCGGGCCGGAGTTGGCTCTGGAAGTCGAAGCGAAAGGCTACGGCTGGATTGCCGAGCACGCCGGAGATGCAGCGTAGTCGCTATGGCGGAGCAATCGACAATTGAGCGCTACACCGGCGCCTTTGGTGCCCAGCGCGGTGGGCTGGCCGGTAGCGGTTTGCCGTGGCTATCGACTCTGCGCGACGACGCCATTGCGACGTTCGGCGACATCGGGTTCCCCGGAAAGAAGAACGAAGACTGGAAGTATACGAGCGTCTCGGCGCTCGTGGGTACTGAGTTTGTAGCGCCTGACGCGTCTGTTGCCGAAGCGCGTCGCGCCGATATCGCACGGGCAGTAGCCGCGTTGCCGGTGGCCGACGGCGATATCGTGCTGGTGTTTGCCGACGGTCGCTACGTGGGTGACCTGTCACGGCTCTGCGATGTTACGGGTGTACAGGCTTCGTCGTTGGCTGAGCTGCTAGGGAAGGGCGACGGCGCGATAGAATCCGTCTTCGGCCGTTGCCTCGATGCCGGCTCGCACGGGTTTGCTGCGCTTAACGCCGCGTTCGCTGCCGACGGTGCGGTCGTGACGATCGGCAAAGGTGTCGCGGCTTCTAATACGATTCATGTTCTGCACTACGCCACCGCGGCCGGTGCGCCGACGATCAGCCATGCACGCAACATCGTTGTGGCCGAAGCGGGATCCAATGCCCGTGTGGTCGAACACTACGGCGGCGACCAGGGCGCAGACGCTCTCGGCAACGTCGTCACGGAACTTATCTTGTCGGACGACGCGCATCTCTCGCATGCCGTCGTGCAGTGCGTGCCCGAGACGGCCACACACATTCATCGCATCGAAGCGCGCCAGGCGCGCGGCTCGAACCTGCGCTCGCACGTGGTGACGCTCGGTGCCGAGCTCTCGCGCATAGAAGTGCGTGTGGTTCTCGACGGCGAAGGGGCCGAATGCTCACTCGACGGCCTGTATGCTTTGGCCGACGACCAGCACGCCGATCACCACACGCTGATCGACCATGCCGCACCGCACACCAACAGCCGCGAACTGTATAAGGGCATCATCGACGACGATGCACGCGGCGTGTTCACCGGGCGCATTATCGTGAGGCCCGACTCGCAACACATCAATGCCGACCAGGCGAACCGCAACCTGTTGCTGGCCGACGGTGCGGTGGCTGAGGCGCGCCCGCAACTGGAGATCTACGCCGACGACGTCAAATGCAGCCACGGCTGTACCGTCGGACGGCTCAACGAAGAGTCGATGTTCTACATGCGCCAACGCGGCATCGGCGAGACTGAAGCCCGCCGTCTGCTTACGGTCGCGTTCGCCGGCGAGGTGCTCGACGAATTGGGCGACGAAGACTTGGCACGCGCACTGCGTGGGCAGCTCACCGCGAAATTGGCGCACGAAACCCGCACCGCGGGCGATACGAATGGTTCGAAAGGGAAGAAGTGAGTAAGAGCGAAGCACAATTGGCGACCGACCAGCAGGTACACACCGGATTCGATGCCGAGTCGGTCCGTATGGACTTCCCGGTGCTCAACCAACAGGTGCACGGCAAACCGCTCGTCTATCTCGACAGCGCCGCCAGCTCGCAGAAACCGCTGCACGTGATCAACGCGGTTTCGCGCTACTACGAACAAGACCACTCGAACGTCCACCGCGGCGTGCACTCGCTGAGCGCCCGCGCCACCTTCGCCTACGAACGCGCGCGCGGCAAAGTACACGTGTTCCTGAACTCCAAGAACATGCGCGAGATCATCTACGTGCGCGGCACTACCGAGGCCATCAACCTGGTGGCCCAAACCTACGGACGTGCGAACGTGGGCGATGGCGATGAGATTCTCGTTTCGGAGATGGAACACCACTCTAACATCGTCCCGTGGCAGCTCCTGGCCGAGCAAACCGGCGCCAAAGTGGTAGTGGCTCCGATCGACGACCGCGGCCAACTCGACATGGAAGCGTTCAAGTCGAAACTGACCGACCGCACGAAGATCGTCGCCGTCGCGCACGTATCGAATGCACTCGGCACTGTGAACCCGCTGGCCGAGATCAACAAACTGGCCCACGACGCCGGCGCCGTCGTCGTGGTCGACGGCGCCCAAGCCGCGCCGCACCTGCGCATCGACGTGCAAGCACTCGACTGCGACTTCTACGCCTTCTCGGGCCACAAGGCCTACGCGCCCACCGGCATCGGGATTCTCTACGGCCGCGAAGAACTGCTCGAAGCCATGCCGCCGTGGCAGGGCGGCGGCGAGATGATCCTCTCGGTGTCGTTCGAATCGACGACCTACAACGAGCTGCCGTACAAGTTCGAAGCCGGCACCCCGCACATCGCCGGTGCGATCGGCCTCGGCGAAGCCATCGACTACATGGGCCGCTTCAACCACGACGCGCTCGAACGCCACGAACACGACCTGATCAACTACGGCTACGAAGCCCTGGGGACGGTCCCCGGCCTAACGATCATCGGCCAGGCCGAAGGCAAGATAGGCGTGCACTCGTTCCTACTCGACGGCATCCACGCGCACGACATCGGAACGATCTTGGACCACGAAGGTATCGCAGTACGCACCGGCCACCATTGTGCTCAGCCCGTGATGACGCATTTCGGAGTGCCCGCGACCGCCCGCGCGTCGTTTGGTATTTACAACACACGCGACGATATCGATCGCTTGGTCGAAGGACTCGCCCAAGTCCGCAAGTTGATGGGATAGGAACAAGTGTCTGACCTTCGTGAACTCTACCAGGAAACGATCCTGGACCACGGCCGCGCACCGCGTAACTTCGGCAAGCTGGACCATTGCACCCACGAAGCCGACGGCGACAACCCGCTGTGCGGCGACAAGATCCATCTCTATGTCGAACTCGACGGCGACAAGGTGAGTAACATCAGCTTCGACGGCGCCGGCTGCGCGATCTCAACCGCATCGGCGTCATTGATGACCGAGGCGTTGAAAGGCAAATCGATCACCGACGCCATGGCCTTGTTCGAGAGGCTTCACGAATCGCTCACAGGGCAGGGCGAGGCAGATGAGAGTATCGAGCTGGGCAAGTTGGCCGTGTTCGAAGGCGTGCGCGAGTATCCGTTGCGCGTAAAATGCGCGACCCTCGCATGGCATACATTGCGCAACGCGCTGGAAGGCAGCGGCCCGGCAACGACCGAGTAACGATTTAGCTACGGAGTAAGACCATGGATGAAAAGAAAGAGTCGTTAGAAATCCCGGCAAGCGCCGTTGGCCCCGCCGGCGGAAAGGACGCCGATGCACCGAGCGCTGCAAGTTCTCCAAGCCCGGCAAGTCCACCTAGCCCGCCGCCGATGAGCAGTACATACAGTGGTGGCCCGGGCGGACTGAGCATGGCCACCCCGAGCGCCGACGCCGCCGGCCCCGAAGGCCAGGCCGCCGACAATACCCCCGCCGCGATCGAAGCCGCGATCGTCGCCCAGCTGCGAACGGTTTATGACCCCGAGATCCCCGTGAACATCTACGACCTCGGCCTGGTCTACGACATCAAAGTCGCCGAACCGGGCGACGTCGAGATCAAGATGACCGTTACCGCCCCAGGCTGCCCAGTCGCCGGCGAAATGCCCGGCATGGTCGAACTGGCCGCGCGCCGAGTAGAAGCCGTCGCCGCCTGCGACGTCGAACTGGTCTGGGATCCGCCATGGAACCCCGACATGATGTCGGAGGACGCCCGCCTGACGCTCAATATCTGACCATCTCAGGTTTACAGCGAGCCGGGATTTCCGTACTCTCGCTGTTCCGAATGCCGACGACGCACCACCACAGCGTCTGTCCATGCGGCCTTGCGGTGAGCGTAGCTCAGTTGGTAGAGCCCCGGTTTGTGGTACCGGATGTCGCGGGTTCAAGTCCCGTCGCTCACCCCACTTTTCCCCCGTGTTGTCGTGTTTGCGGGCGAGCATGGAGATCTTGCACCGGGAAACGGTCCCGTTATAAAGGTCGTTCCTCTCCTGAGAAATGTGGGTCGTTAGCTCAGTTGGTAGAGCAGCGGACTCTTAATCCGCGGGTCGTAGGTTCGATCCCTACACGGCCTACCACTTTCTTTAACAACCTTAGATAGATCCGCGCCGGTCTCAGCGGGGAAGTCCCGTACCGAGCGCGTTTCGAACACGGCGAGATTAGGCCGGTCGAGCACCGTCGGTCAACCGCAAATGATTGGTGTGTCTCTCCATACGGATTACGCGTCTAGGAACTGCGTCTAGGAACTGCGTCTAGGAACTTTAAGCGCCGGTGGGGGAGTACAAAAAGCGTCCTCTAACGTTCTAACTGCCAACCAGGATCGCGGGCGGCGCTCGTGACGGCGGTTCATCGGTGCGATGCTCCGGCAGCCTTCAACCGACCGTAATGCCCCCCCATGCGCTCCGTAATTCCAGCCGGCCGCATCCGGGCGACTCCAACCCAAAAGCGGGTGGTCCCAGCGGGTCTAGCGGGCGAGTATGGTGAACATTCGGTGAGGCGCTGTTTCCAATTGACAGAAACTGTAGTCGATTGGCCCTATAGGTCGCCCCGCCGTGATGTTCAAACCCAGGAGTCTTTTTGATGACACACGTACGACTTTTAACAGTAGCCACTCTGATCGGATTGACCGTCTCCCTCGTGCCGCTCGCGGCCGGTGCAGCCGACCCGGCCATCAAATGCGAATCGGGCAAGCTCAAGGAAGCGAGCAAGTATTCGGCATGCCGTCTGAAGGCGGATGCGAAAGCGGTGACGAAGGGCATCGCGGCGGACTACGCGAAGTGCGAAGAGAAGTTCGCGGACAAGTGGACGAAGACGGAAACGAAAGCCGGGGTTGGCATCTGCCCGAGCGAAGGCGATCAGGTGAGCATGGACGCGCGCATCACGACGGATTCAGCCGAGATCGCGACGTTGCTTGCCGGGGGGACGCCGTCCGCGTGTGGCGACGGAACGATCGATGCGGGCGAAGATTGCGATGTTGGCGACCTAAACGGCGAGACCTGCGCTACGCAGGGGCAGTTCGGTGATGGGCTGGATTGCGGGCCGGGTTGTGTGTTCGATACGAGCGGCTGCTCGGCGACGCGCTACGAGGATACGGGGCTTGGTTCTGTGATCGACCACCAGACGGGTCTGGAGTGGCAAAAGACGGATGATGCAAGTGGGCTGACCGATAAGGACAATACCTATACTTGGACGGGTGACGGGTTTGGTGGAACGGCCGCCAACGGCACTGCGTTTGGAACGTTTCTGGAGGGACTTAACGGTGGGATGGCAAGCAGCGCCTCCGGCCCAACGCCTGCTGGGTACGCGGGGCACAATGACTGGCGTATACCGCGTATCGAGGAACTGCCAACGATCGTCGATTGCTCGTTTGGCAGTCCATGTATCGACCAGTCGGTGTTCGGCCCCACCGCGTCATTCTTCTACTGGTCGGCTTCTACCGGCGGCGACGGCCCCGGCCCGGACGGTGCGTGGCTCGTCGGCTTCCTCGACGGCGCCCCGTCCGACGGCAGTAAGGGCAGCAACTTCCACGTGCGTGCTGTGCGTGGCGGTTCGTGATCGACCATTTGGTCATTTGAGAGATTTGCTAATTTGATCGGCGTTAGCCGATCTCGGGTGAGCGCCCCGGCACCGAAAGGTTCGGGGCGTTTCTCTGCGCAGCAAGTAACACCTTCAGCTTCTCAGCCTACGCTAAACTAGCAAGCTGGTTCTTTTGGTTCGGCGCGAGCAGGGACAAGAGGGAGGGGTGCCGGCAAGGGGGGCAGGGGGGATTCGCGTTTCAGAATCCGGTGCCAGTTAAGGAAAGCGTCGTATAACGTTCTAAGTGTCAACCAGGATCGACGGCGGCGCTCGTGGCGAGGGTTTATCGGTGTCGATGCCCTGCGCCAACCGGGGGGGGGTATCCATGGACAGGGGGGCGGCAGTGGTGGTAGGCTCGCGGGTCGAACTTGGCAATTCAGCCCGCAGGGCAAGGGAGCACCACCCCATGCAACTAAGACGCATCTTCGTCGCCGTTACCGTAACACTCGTGGCCATCGTCATTGCCGTGCCCGCCGGGGCGCAGCTTAAGTGCAAGGCCAAGCAGAACAAGAAGACCGGCGCGATAGCGTACTCGTTTGTCAACAAGGCAGGCGGAACGGTGGTGTACGCGTTGGGCGACTACGATTTCAACGACGTGACGCTCTGGCACAGCTTCGCCAACGAAGACACCTGCCAGGCCGGCGGCAAGGGCAGGAACTGCGTGGTGAGCAACGCCGCCGCCGCCATCGCCCCGTCAAGCTGCAAGATCTACATGGGCGATGCTGCGAGCGGCGACACCTGCGAGCTCTACATAAAAGGTTGCCAGCCGGCCCAGCGCCCGCTGCCCACTACCGGCTGGTATGAATTGTTCGGGTATCATGACGATCCGGCGGGGAGTCCCAATCCCCCGGCTGCCTGGGACGCCGAGACCGGCATTGCCTGGTACGTCTCGCCCGACAACCAACCGCGCTCGCTGGACGATCACAAGACCTACCTCGCAGATGTACTCAACGGTGGAAAGTCGGATGGCGTTGACTACGCCTGCCAGACCGCCGGCTGCGACCTCGAGCTGCCCACGCTTGCCCAGCTTGAGAAGCTTGGTCAAGACTGCGCTTCGGTGGCGGTGGATGTACAAGGTTTGCCGTGGGCATACCCCGGTCCCCAAGAAGACCTTTGCACGGCTCTCTGGCCCGACCCCAGCCTGGGCCAGCCCGCGAACTGCGCGTGGTCCAGCACAGCTGAAGACATGTGGCCCGCGGCTGGTGATGCTTGGGCGGTATGTGTCGTCGAATCAGGGAGCGCGCGATCCAACTCTATCATAGTGGTTGATAGCAAAGTCCTGTTGCCCCAGGGCACGCACCTCACCTCAGTGGCTAAACTCAATTCCTCGGGGAGGTGGTCCTTTTATCAGTTAAGTGGGCAGACGCTATTCTAAGCCCTTGAATAGTTATGCTCTGCGGGGGGGTGGTGGAGCTACGTGAAGTCATCGCGCGGGGCTGAGGCGTCTAGGAATTTTCAGCGCCGGTGGGGAAGTACAAAAAGCGTCCGACCATGGACGTTGTGTTAACCAGGATCGACGGCGGTGCTCGTGGCGAGGGTTCATCGGTGCCGATGACCTGGCGAACAAAGGGATTCGAATTGTTCTACCACTCGAAGAAAAGCAACACTGAACGAAGGAGAAGCACGCCTCATGGAAGGACCCGTTACGGGGCTGCCCTTAAGGATTAAACATAACGCCCATACTCGGACGCCCTGCCAAAGCCCAGCTTGAATGTCCTATCCTCATGATGTTTCCTGCACCTTGGAGAGCTAAGAGGAGACTTTTTATGTCAATCGTTCATCTGCCCGCCAACACCTCCATCGAAAAGGCGCACGAGATTCTGAAGCGCGATGGCTGTGTCGTCATTGACGGCCTCATGCCCACGGAGACCATCGCCGCGATCAGCAGCGAGATGGCGCCGTGGTTGGAGGCCGCAGCCAGCTGTGACGACGAGTTCGACGGCCACCAGACCCGGCGGGTGGGGACGCTCGTGGGTCGCTCTCCGAGTTCACACGACATCATCCTCAACCCCACCGTCCTCGGCATCGCCGACCAGGCCCTGGCGCACGCCACCAATTATCAACTCCACTGCACCCAGATCGTCTCTGTCGGATCCGGCTCGCAGCCGCAGCCGATTCATCGCGATCAGTGGGCCTTCGACATGTTCCCTTTTCCCCAGGGTTTCGACTCGACCTTCGCCACCATGTGGGCGCTCACCGACTTCACCGAGGCCAACGGCGCCACCCGCGTCGTGCCAGGCTCGCACGTGGATGAAGACTTGAAGCAGTTTGCCCTGGAAGACAGCCTGCCCGCCGAGATGACCGCAGGCTCGGTGCTGCTCTACACGGGCTCGCTCTACCACGGCGCTGGCCCGAACAGCACCGACCGCGACCGCATCGGGCTCATCGTCCACTACAGCCTCGGCTGGCTCCGCCAGGAGGAGAACCAGTACCTTGGCTGCCCGGCGGAGGTGCTCGAAGTACTACCCGAAAAGATGCTCCGGCTGATGGGCTACGCACGGGGGGCGTACAGCCTGGGATTCGTGGACGGCGGCACCGACTCGATGTCAGCCGTGCGCCCTGATCTCGTAGAGGGGGGCGGCGAAGTCGTCAGCCTTGAAGATGTGAAGGCGACCCTCGCATAGCCCTTCGGTTACCCGCCGAAGCGATCCCAAGCATCCGCGTCTAGGAATTTTAAGCGCCGGTGGGGGAGTACGGAAAGCGTCCTATAACGTTCTAAGTGTTAACCAGGATCGACGGCGGCGCTTGTGGCGAGGGTTCATCGGTGCCGATGCCCTGGCCATCTCGCGGTCTCGCCTCAGTACTTCGCAATCACCCACATATACGACTGTACGTCGATGTAGTCGCGCGCACCCTCGTCTCGTAGCTCTTCGAGAAGCGTGTTACTCATGATCATGAGCTTCTTGTAGGTCACCCAACGCAGATCCGCGCTGTATTGAAGTTCGAAGCGGCGGCGCTCGGCCGCTTCTTTGGTGGGCTCGGGCTTGAGGAACATGAAGGCGTCCGGCTGGGCGAGGAAGGGCAAGATGGTGAGCACAGGCCAGGTGGCGACACGTGCCTTGCCTTCGGCCAGAGGGATCGCAGCAAGGGCCTGCGCGAGCGGGGTGAACAGATCCTTGCGCGGAGTGCCTGCTGCAATAAAGGCAAAGAGCGCGGCGAAGAATCTTTCGGTCGCCGATGGGTCTGCCGCGAGTCCGTCGCGCAGTGCCATCTTCTCATAGGGACTCAACAGATTGATGTCCTGGCTCGCGGCCGTGCGCGCGCGGACCGTCAGCTCCTTCAGTTTGCCCGCCGCGAGTAGTTCCTCGCCTTGCCCGTCTCCCAGCGTTTCCGCATACCTCTCGTGCGCCGCCCACTTGTAGTTGCGCTCGCCGTACTCTTCTTTGCCGAGGTAGTTGGGGTCGTTGAAGCCGAGCGGGAAGATCTGCTTGAAACGCGCCTCGATGGCGGCCGGCGCGATCCTTCGCGCCTTCACATCGAATTGTCCACCCACGAAGGGCGGAAGGTTGTCGAGGATAGCGTCGACCACATGCGGAACGATCTCGAGCGTGGCGTGATTCAGCGAGATGGTCCTGTAGTCGGCTTCGTCATCCCTGAAGAAGACGGCGACGTTGGGAAGCTTCACAGTGAGCACCTTGCCAAGGCCCCACTTCGGCTTTGCGGGGTGACGTACCAGAACGCCGGGCTCGTAACTCGTATAAGTCATTCGCCTAGTCTCCTTCGGGACGAAGCAAAGTCGTCCCACGCGACACGAGTGCAATCTTTGTCGAGTCTATTGGACGAAACGAAGCAACTCCGCATCGCCAATCTCGCGGGCCGCCCTCGCCGCGCCCTCAGCTATCCACCCCCTCGTCCTCTTCGAAAATTAGGGCCCGATTCATTGCAATGTGACCAGGTTCGTCGCCCTCGAGTACGAACCCCTTCTCCGCTAGCAGCCGAGCGGCTTCTCGATTGTCCGCAGCGAATTTCGCTGCGAGCTGTTTGTCCTCTTCTGGGTCTTTCGAAGAGAGACGGATCGATGAGATCGCAGGGAGGTTCTCGGTGCAACCGTCGGCGTGTAGCCGAACATGGCAGTCGTCGGTCATTCGATGAGAGCAGTAATAGTCGAGGCAGATGTCATCGTCGGTTTCGATAAATGCGAACCATACCGTCCAACCTCGTTCTATGATTTTTCCGCGCTCGGGGACGCTGGAGTCATCGCTGGGGAACACAATCCCCCAGCTGGAGAACTGCTCGTCAAACCTGCTGATCAGTGTGTGTACGCTATTTCGATTCATTTTATGCGTGTGGCGATCCGGATCTGCGGCTACGCTTCTAATGTGTAACAGAATCGTTGGTCAGTGCACGGCGCGGTATGTTGCATACGCGTTCGGCGGACTACAAGCCAAGTCCAGTGACGGCATGAAGTGCGCGTGTCTAGGAATTGTAAGCGTCGGTGGGGGAGTACGGAAAGCGTCCGACCATGGGCGTTATGTTAACCAGGATTGACGGCGGCGTTTGTGGCGAGGGTTGATCGGTGCCTGTAGGTCGTCAGCCTAATTGAGCTGTTCCCCGTCAGCCGAATCGGGCCAGGTAACCGAGTAGCGTCGACGTTTCCATGGATCAGCCTTCCTTCCATGGTTCGGGGGCGTCCACGCGAGCCCGGTTAATGACCATCGTCTCGTCGACCGGCCAGCCCATCGTCCAGTACTTGAACTCGTCGATCGCCCAGTAGATGTGCCGCACCTTGTAGTAGAAGTCGGCGAATCCGAAACGCCGGACCAAGATGACG
>Ga0315336_1002432_pt1 | contig 28489 bp, 26 predicted proteins | sample ASW5metaG_FD_204512 | JGI IMG/M metagenome (GOLD analysis project Ga0315336, IMG submission 204512) | Ammonia-oxidizing marine archaeal communities from Monterey Bay, California, United States - ASW #5 | ecosystem: Environmental > Aquatic > Marine > Intertidal zone | place: USA: California... | reverse complement strand
ATTCAGCAACAGCTTCTAAAAATTCAGCGACTTCTTCTGATTCCTCCTGTTCTGGCACAGGCTCAACAGATTCTTTTTCCAATTCAGCAACAGCTTTCTCTTTCGAAGAAACAGCCGCCGGTTTATCTGCTTGGAATGGTTTAGAAATATAATCATAAAGTTCATCCCACTCCTCGACACTGGTTTCCCAACCAAAATCGTCGTCTGAAATTCTTCGGTTCTTAAATATTTCCTGTGAGGTTTGATTCAGGTCTTCTGAGGCGGTCGCTGTTTCTTCTGATTTTTGAGGAACCTCTTTTGGTTTTTGAGGAACCGTTGTCGATTCACCTTCTTGTTTCGGTTTATCTGCTTGGAATGGTTTAGAAATATAATCATAAAGTTCATCCCACTCCTCGACACTGGTTTCCCAACCAAAATCGTCGTCTGAAATTCTTCGGTTCTTAAATATTTCCTGCGGTGGCTGATCCAGTTCTACTGGGGTTGTTACTTTTTCTTCTGAGGCTGGTGACTCAAATTCATCACCATATATCTCATTATCCTGTTCTTTTTGTTCGAATTCACTCGAAGTGTCGATGCTGGACTCATCATAGCTAGAAGCTTCCGTGCCTTTTGTTGAAAATAGGGGGCTATCGAAGTCAACTTCATCCTTCTCCTCGGTTTCGTCTAATTCTTGCAGCAATGCATCCAATCTTTTTTCTTTTTCGGCATGAGTCTTTTTAATTTTAAATATGCTGTAAAGAATGATCGTTGTACCCGTGATAGCTAATCCGAGGAAGAGGGGGTCTGATTTTATACCAGCTAACAGGGGTTTAAGGAAGTCCAGGGCCTCGATACCCTCTAGGTCCAGAAGGATATCAAGCCTGAGCCAGATCTTTTCAGCAAGTTCGATAATTTTTTCAAGAATGGTTTCCATGTTGGCCGAATTGGCAGAAAAATGAATGCCGAGAGGTCCCTGTTTCCGACCTTATAAAAAGCTAGATCATACTAACATATTTTAAGGAAAACCAAAAAAATTAATCACTTAGAGCCACACGGTAGGTAAAATGCTATAATTTAACCGCTCTTAAAAAGTAGGCCCATTTATATTAAAAAAAGACCTTAAGGGCTAGTTCTTAATTGCAAAAACCTGCTCTTCCGCAAATTCAGCTCTATGGAAAAAGTCTCAGTTACAATAATCACCAAAAACGAAGAAAACAATATTGAGCGTTGTTTGAAAAGCGTTCGATGGGCTGATGAAATTGTTGTGATTGATGCTTTTAGCACTGACCAAACGGTGGAGATTTGCCGTAGATTTACTGATAAAGTGTATCAGGAAAAATGGTTAGGGTATGGCTTGCAAAAAAACCTTTGTGCTTCAAAAGCAAGAAATAAATGGGTGTTGAATGTCGATGCCGATGAGGTTATTTCTTCGGAATGTGCAGTAGCGATTAAAAATTTGCTGTCTGGCAAGTCAGAGTTTCCGCTGTACCGATTTCCAAGGAAAAACTTTGTTGCCGAGCGCTGGGTTCGCTATGCAGGTTGGTATCCTGACTTAATATCACGTCTTTACGACAAGGATATGGTTTCCTTTTCGCAGTCAATGGTGCACGAGCGATTAATACCAGAGTGTGATGGAGGTATCATAGACCATCCTATTTTGCATTATTCCTTTGAAGGAATGGAAGATTACATCCAACGGCAAAATAAATACTCAACACTTTATGCAGAGGAAAGAAAAAGACTAAACTGGAAAGCTAACTGGACTCACCTTTACATAAGGCCGGTTTGGATTTTCTTAAAGACTTACTTTCTAAGACAAGGTTTCAGGGAAGGATTTCTAGGCGTGTTTTTATCTTTATCTATGGCGTTTTATACCTACCTTAAATATGCCAAAACTCGTTCAATAAAATAAATTTAACTATAAAAATTTAGTTTGCTTTGTTGTTCGGACATGCATACAAAAATGTAAGTTCAACCCTTGGGCTAATATAAATTGAGATATCTGCTGTGCCCTAAATAGATTCTCATAAATAGTCAAATTTGCTCGACTCTCTTCAAAGGTGTTTCGCCCGTAAAATATTTTAATAGCTTAAAGATTAACTTGTAGTATTAAGAGTTGGGAATTCAATCGATTTTGAGATAAAATGTTTTTGAGGCAGGGTTAGGAAAATCGATTTATCCGTTATTCTCCGCTTCTTCTCGGCAAGATCGCCGAGGTCATGAGTATCCCTTCTTTAGTTTTTGCATATTTTAAAAAGCGTTCATCTTGATAAGACGTTAGCTGTTCATATTTCTTAATTGAAATTTTAGCCCAGAGGTATTTTTGAATAAGCCACAGTTATTAATATTAATGATTCCTGTTATATTTTTTTCGCTTACAGTGCACGAATATTCTCACGGGAAAATAGCGTTTTTGTTAGGTGATAATACTGCAAAACTTCTGGGACGACTCTCATTTAATCCATTTAAACATTTGGATGTAATGGGCACCCTGTTTTTTTGTTTTGTGGGTTTTGGCTGGGCCAAGCCCGTACCTGTTGATCCGAGGAATTTTAATCACCCTAGAAGGGATATGATGTATGTTGCTATTGCAGGTCCTTTGTCAAACCTAATACTAGCGGTAATATTCAGTTTTTTTGTCCGTATTATCGAGCCTTCCGATAATCCGATTTTGTTTACTTTGTTGAGTATCGGGGTGTTCGTGAACGTGGGGTTGGCCATTTTTAATTTACTGCCGGTGTATCCTTTGGATGGTTCAAGCGTAATAAAAGGATTGGTTCCAAGCAACGTTGCCGCTCGACTGGGTGACTTAGACCGATTTGGTGCCTTTCTTCTCATTGGAATTTTTTTGATGGATTTTTTTGCGCACACAGGAATTTTTGGGAGGGTTTTATGGAAACCAATTATGTCTGTGGTTCAATTTCTTTCACAGGATGCGTTTTCTGAATTAAGTCAAGTACTCATGTTTATTTTTTTTACCATTAGGGGTTAACAAATAATACCTAGGGGTTAACAAATAATACCTATGGCGGGTAAAAGAATTTTAAGTGGCATGCAGCCCTCGGGTCAGTTGCACCTCGGGAACTATCACGGGGCATTGAAGAACTGGGTTTCTATGCAAGGTGACTTCGACTGTTTTTTCTTTATCGCGGATCTGCATTCGTTAACTACATTATACGAAGACCCCCAGCGTCTTAAAAAATACTCTTTCGAAGTGGCTGTCGATTGGTTAAGCTCTGGATTGAACCCTGAAAAATGCACCCTGTTTGTTCAGTCTGAAGTTCCGGAACATGCCGAATTGCACCTGATTCTATCCATGTTAGTTCCAGTTCCATGGCTCGAACGTAATCCCACCTATAAGGAAAAGCAAGATGAGGTCAAAAATATTGATATAAGTTCTTACGGATTTTTGGGATATCCCGTTTTGCAGACTGCGGATATTGTTTTATATAAAGCCCATGCCGTTCCAGTAGGGATAGATCAGGTACCGCACCTGGAACTTTCACGTGAAATTATTCGCCGCTTTAATAAGCTTTATAACAAAAAGGTGTTTATTGAGCCTGAAGCCAAGATCTCAGATGTTCCCAAATTAAATGGGACTGACGGACGTAAAATGAGCAAGAGTTATAATAACGCTATTTTCCTTTCTGACTCAGAAAAAGAGATTACTAAAAAGGTTAATGGTATGCTCACTGATCCAGCTCGCGGAAGAAGAACTGACCCAGGGGACCCAGATGTTTGCAATCTGTTTCCTATGCATAAAATTTATTCCCCCATCGAGATGCAGAAGGAAATTATTTCTGCTTGTAGGAAGGCTGAGATTGGTTGTGGAGACTGTAAGCTTAAACTGGTTGGTGCCCTATTGGGATCTATGCGCCCAAATATGGAAAAGAGGAAAGAGATTGCTGCAAAGCCTAAAGAAGTACATGAAATATTACGTGCGGGTACTGGAAAAGCCAGAAAAGTGGCTCAGGCCACATTTCAGGAAGCAAAGGCGGCGATGAAAATCGTCTAACTCTTTAAATGTCTAGTTTCAATACTATGGATTATAAAGAAACACTCAACTTACCGCAGACGGACTTCCCTATGAAGGCTAACCTTGTAAAAAAGGAGCCGGAGCTTATCGCACAATGGGAAAAAGATAATATCTACGCTTCCATTCGTAAAAAGCTTAAAGGTAAACCAAAATTTGTCTTTCATGACGGTCCTCCCTACGCTAACGGGCATATTCATATGGGGCATGCCTTAAACAAGATTCTCAAAGATTTTATTGTTCGTTTCATGGTAATGAAAGGATACGATGCTACTTTTGTTCCTGGCTGGGACTGTCATGGACTTCCTATTGAGCATCAGGTAACTAAAGAACAGCGGGACAAGAAGAATACGCCCTCAAAATCAGAAATCCGTAAACTTTGTCGTGAATACGCGAAGAAGTTTGTTGGTATTCAGACGCAAGAGTTTAAACGCCTGGGAGTTTTCGCTGACTGGGAAAAACCGTATTTGACCATGTCTCATTCTTATGAGGCAGCAATTGTAGAAGAATTAGGAAAGTTTGTGGAAAATGGAGCTGTATACAATGGATTAAAACCGGTTCACTGGTGTACCTCGTGTCGCACAGCATTGGCAGAAGCAGAGGTAGAATACGCAGATCATCAATCCCCAACAGTTTATGTTAAGTTTCCCGTTAAGTCTGGTTTGGTCGGACAGTTTGGTGATGTCAAAGCGACAAAAGTTAACTTTGTTATTTGGACCACCACTCCTTGGACACTTCCAGCAAACCTTGCTGTATGTCTACACCCTGAGTTTCAATACTTGGCGGTCGCTATTGACCAAGAAGTTTATGTGATTGCAGAGGAACTTTTATCAAAGCTTATTCTGGAATGGAATGTCAAAAACTATGATGTTCTCGGTAATTGTATAGGTAAAGATTTGGAGGGGATTGTTTGCAAGCACCCATTTATTGCCCGTGACTCACGAGTCGTTCTTGGTGAACATGTAACTCTGGAGCAGGGGACAGGGTGTGTTCATACTGCTCCTGGGCATGGACAGGAGGACTACCTAGTTGGACAGAAGTATGGTCTGGAAACGTATAACCCCGTTGATGATGGTGGTGTTTTCAAGCCAGAAGTTGCAGAATTTGGCGGACTTTTTGTAAGAAAAGCTGATCCCCTAATTGTGGAAAAACTGAGAACGGATGGATACCTTGTTCATGGTGATAAGATTACGCATTCTTACCCACATTGCTGGCGCTGCCATCAACCAATTATATTTCGGGCTACGAGCCAGTGGTTTATATCAATGGATACCAATAGCCTCCGTGAAAAAGCGTTACAAGCCATAAAAGAAACACAGTGGATCCCCCCTTGGGGAGAAAATAGGATCTTTAGCATGGTAGAGAACCGGCCCGACTGGTGTATTTCTAGACAAAGGGCATGGGGTGTTCCCATCACTGTATTTAATTGCGCCGATTGTAATGAGTTGTTGCGATCATCGGAAGTATTTTCTCATATTGTTGATCTTGTGAGGGAGCATGGGGTGGATTTCTGGTTTGAAAAAGAATCCTCGGAGTTGCTCCCTGATGGTACCGTGTGTTCTTGTGGAGGCAAAGAGTTTACAAAGACCAATGATATTCTTGATGTCTGGTTCGATTCGGGAGTAAGTCATGCGGCTGTTCTCGAATGTGATTCGAACCTCGCTTGGCCTGCGGATCTTTATCTTGAGGGGAGCGACCAACATCGAGGATGGTTTCATAGTTCGTTGCTGGAGTCGATTGGAACGCGCGGTAAGGCACCCTATAAATCGGTGCTTACACATGGTTATGTGGTCGATGGTAAAGGGAAGAAAATGTCAAAATCTGCAGGTAATGTCATTGCCCCGCAAAAAATTATCGATCAGTACGGAGCAGAAATATTGCGCCTGTGGGTAGCATCGGAGAATTACCGCGAAGATATTCGTGTTTCTCAGGAAATACTAAAACGTCTGACCGAAGCTTACCGAAAAATCCGGAACACCTTCCGTTACCTTTTGGGGAATTTGAGTGATTTTGATTCGCGATCTGATTCAGTCAAAGTAACTGAGCTGATGGAAATAGATCAATACATACTTTACCGATTTAAACTGTTGTGCGAAAAAGTCAACAAGGCTTTTGAGAATTATGAGTTTCACATTTTTTATCATAGCTTTTATAACTTCTGTGTGGTCGACCTTAGCGCATTTTATCTAGACATTCTGAAAGATCGTTTATATACCTATCCCAGAAACTCTAAAGAACGTCGTTCGGGTCAAACAGCCTTAAATGAACTCCTAACTGGAATGACCCGTTTAATGGCGCCTGTATTGAGCTTTACGGCTGAAGAGGTTTGGTCTTATATGTCAGTAGGTGATAAGAGTGTGCATAGAAGTTCGCTTGTGAAGCCAATGGATGTAAATGTTGACAAAAAATTTATTCGAAAGTGGAAAACATTAACGGAGTTGAAAAGTGAGATAAGTAAGGCATTAGAATTGTGTCGTCGTGAAAAAGTGATTGGACACTCACTTGATGCAAGAGTAAGGCTGGTATTGCCCGAGCGGATTCAATCTGTATTGGGTAACCAACCTTTGGATCTAAAATACATCTTTATTGTGTCATCCGCTGAAATAGTTACGGTACTGGAAAGCGAAGATAAAGTTTACTGTAGTGAAAACATTGAGGGGTTAAAAATTGGGGTTCGCCGGATGGGAGGTGAAAAGTGCGAGCGTTGCTGGAACTTTTTTGAGGAAAGTAGTTGTGATAAGGAAGGGCATTCAACAGTATGTTCTCGATGCATCAAAAACCTAGAAGCGGCAAAGGCTTAATTATTTTGAAAAATAAATACTTACAACTTCTACTATTTTCCAATTTCCTGATCATACTTGACCAGATTACAAAATTTATGGTTACGATTCATGTTCCTAAGCATTACTCGGTTGCTATGATAGAAGGATTTTTTAGTATCACTCATATTCGTAATCCAGGGGTCGCATTTGGATTGTTTGCTGCGCAGGAATTTGAATACAAAGTTTTATTTCTTATTATAATTTCTTTAATAGCAATTATTGCAATTCTTATTATTTTTCACCAATCACCCGATGATAAGCGTTTGGTGAGATTCGGATTAATTCTAGTATTCAGCGGAGCGGTGGGTAATCTCATTGACCGTATTTTGCACAAGGAGGTAATTGACTTCCTTGACTTTTTTTATAAAGGATTCCATTGGCCAGCCTTTAATGTGGCTGATTCATGCATTACTATAGGAGTTAGTTTCATGATATATGACATCTTTTTTGGATACCCTGAGGTTGCGGATTCTTCCAAGGTATCAAGTAAAACTTCAAAAAACTAAACCCTTGAGCTCAGCGTGCTGCTGTGGTTTTTATTATTATGTATCCCATCCTTCTTGAATTCGGGTTTTTTAAAATATTTTCATATGGACTAATGGTGGCGGTCGGTTTTTTGGCCGCTATTCTATTAGCTTCATCAAGAGCAGAAAAGGATGGAATAGAGCCTCAGAAAATTTTTGACCTGTGTTTTTATGCTATGGTATCAGCTCTGGTCGGAGCTCGTTCTCTTTATGTTATTGTCGAATACGAATACTTTTCAACTGCTCCTTTGGAAATTTTTAAGTTCTGGAAAGGTGGGCTGGTTTTTTATGGGGGTTTGATTCTTGGTGTTGTTGTTTCATTGTGGTATTTAAAGCGCCATCAGATGCCCGTTTGGAAATCAGCTGACTTACTTGCTCCTTCTATAGCACTTGGCCAAGGAATCGGACGTTGGGGTTGCTTTTTTGCTGGGTGTTGTTATGGTGTGAAGACCGATGTACCTTGGGGTATCTCGTTTGTTGACCCTCGTTCACTGGCCCCTCTAGGAATTTCTTTACACCCTACGCAAATCTACCTCTCGTTAAACGCGCTATTAATTTTTTCAATTTTGATGTGGCTAAGTAAAAGAAAAACATTTGATGGGCAGGTACTCTGGTCTTATGGTATCCTTTATTCGGTCGGGAGATTTGCCATCGAATATTTACGGGGTGATGACCGAGGTTTTGCTGTCGAGCAATTTTTGTCTACATCGCAGTTTGTAGGGATTTTTATTTTTATTTTGTCATCATTGGCGCTGTTTAGTCTTCATCGAAAAAAATCAAGTGAACCCCCCATCACTTAACCAAAAAGTTGAAGTAAATTCTCTGTTGAAAATTTTATGGCTAAAGCACTCACCCCACTTTTGCATAAGCGAGTATCGATTCGGCGGTCAGATAAGGTGATTCGCGGTGTGCTAACCCAGTTATTAGTTTCTGAGATCAGGCAAGGAAGATTAAAAGAAGATGATGAAATATCTGCTGACGATAAGTATTGGGTGCGGCTTGATAGGCATTATCAGTTGTCCAGATTCTTTCCCGCCAAGTCTTCATCGACCTCAGAGGGTCTTCCACCCGATATGGACCATCGCCTGAATGAGCTCTCCAAGATGTTAAAAGATTTGAACCAATAATCTAATTTATTGAATTACGGCTGTTATTGATTGATTGTTGCGACCAAGTTATATTCCATAAACTCGAATGGCTTTAGGGTTTCTGGGTACACTTTTTTGACAAATTGTGCTGATGCAGGTGAGCTCTGGTGGGTTCTAAGTGCGGTTTCATCTTCAAATCTTAAAATATGTATGAATTTGGATGGGTTTAGTATTTCTTGCTGTGCTATGTAGATGGTAGTTAGTGGTTCGTGTGTTTTGACATGTTTCACCAATTGTCGGATACTAGACTTGGTTGACTCTACCTTGTCTGAGGGAACTTGGTAACGGGCTGTCATATAAATAGGCATAGTACTCTCCAGTAATTGCTTTTATGTGATAAACTTCTTTAATGTTCTTGAGCGATGATGACTGGTGGCGTGTTTAAGAATATACTATGTACGTATCATAATGGGAGGGGGAGGGAACGGTCCATTAAAAGGTTGCAGGGCTAGGTCCCTCAAAAAAAATCTTTTTTTATTTAGTTACTACGTTTTCAGCTTGAGGGCCTTTCTCGCCTTGAGTGATCTCAAACTCTACATCCTGTCCTTCATTTAATGTTTTAAACCCTTCTCCAGTCACTGCAGAATAGTGGACAAATACGTCTTCACCTTCATCTGTGTGGATAAAACCGTATCCCTTTTTATTATTAAACCACTTGATCTTTCCACTTGTCATGTTCAGATCCCTCCTCCAAGAAATGCACCAAAGCAAAAACTTTTCTAGCATTATTCAATAATGGTGTCAAGTTTCTAACGATTGTTATTAGATAATACTTTTGTTCAGGTGAAAAGAACATTAACTCTTAATAAAACTCAACTACCAATATTTTTATTGGTGAGTTTTAAGGTAGCATTAAAGGATGGTTATTTTTTTATGACTTATTCTGTGCTAAAAACCTTTATTTACGTTCTTCCTTAGGGTCAGAATTTCTAAGGGAATACCGGGCCTCTCTAGAATCGATTTACCCCCAATTGACTTTCTAAATTAAAAACCATAAACTCCATTCGTCAATATAGGTGTATTTTAAATAATTGTTTTTATTGGCTTCCTTGGCAAGCCTCAAGCCGTACTACTTTTTTGTTGAGAATATTATTATGCCAGTTAGTAACACTAAAAAGCGTCTTCTAGAAAGTTTTGCCAGAACGACGGATGAGATTTTTTCGTTGAAAGAGTTTGAAGGACTTCTTGATTCGAAAAAGAAAATCCGAATTAAATATGGTGTAGATGTTACCTCACCCTTTCTTCATATAGGGCATGCGGTTAATTTATGGATGATGCGTGAACTTCAGGACCTTGGTCATAAGGTCCTTTTTTTAATAGGTGATTTTACCACCCAGATCGGTGATCCCACTGGCAGAAGTAATACCCGCCCAATTATTCCTCAAGAGGAAATTGATAAAAATGCCGGTGAATTTATTCGGCAGGCAAAGATGGTTCTAAGGTTTGATGACCCTGATCTTTTGGAAATTAAGAGGAATTCAGAATGGTTTTCTGGATATCAGCTTTCAGAATTTTTGAAATTACTATCGATGGTCACACATGCCAGACTCATCTCGCGTGATATGTTTCAGCGGCGAATTGAGGATCAAGAAGATATCTATTTGCATGAAATGATTTATCCAATACTTCAGGGTTATGATTCTTACGTTCTCGAATCAGATCTTACCATTATTGGCTCAGATCAGTTATTCAACGAAATGTTGGGACGATTTTATCAACAAAAATTTGGGCAAACACCCCAAGTCATCATTACAACGAAAATAACTCAGGGAATAGATGGAAAGGCAAAGCAGAGTAAGAGTCTAAATAACTATATTGGGCTAGGACATTCTCCTCGGGATAAGTTTGGGCGCTGTATGAAAATTCCAGATGACCTGATTGTGGAATATTTGAAGGTTTACACTAAGGTTTCGATAAAGGAAATCTCCGAAATAGAGAAAGATATTGTGTCTGACCCTATGAAGTGGAAAAAGTTTCTCGCCGGAGAAATAATAAAACGTTATCACGATGAGGCATCGGCAAAGAGTGAACGGGAGTGGTTTGAAAATACTTTTTCAAGAAAAATCACACCAGAAGATATACCTATTTTAGAGTTAAATAGTTCCCAGTGGGTCGCCATTGACTTGGTGAATAAATATTTTGTTGGTTCTAAAAGTAACAGTGATTTGCGTCGCTTGTTTCAGCAGGGTGCCGTTTCTGTGAATAGTGAAAAAATTTCGACATTTGATGCAAGAGTAGAAGTTTCAACCAATGATATCTTCAAAGTAGGAAAACGTACTTGGTTTAAAATTAAAATTACCAGTGGCTGATCACCTTTGGAAAAGTGGTAGCTTTATGAAACCTTATTCTCCCGGGTCTATTTTTATTGCCTTAAAGTGTATTACTTGAAATTTTCTACTATTTAAGGTTAAGGTGCTCTACATTCTCTTTTAAGGTTGAGGATTTTTCAGGAGTGGGATCGATAATTGGCCAAATTAAAATAAAAATAATGAAGCCAAAAACCACGACACCAATGAAATAACCAATCCCATCTATAAGAGAAGTCTTTTCTTTCACTTAACTCTTTCGCAAATTGATTAATAGACGTGAGGGAAGCTAACAGTCTTAAGTTTTTGCATGTGCCCTAAATGAACCTTATATCAGTAAGAATTTTGTAGAACAAAATAGTTTAAAAACTCAATTGGTCGATAAAATTCTTTCTAGATGATTGGTAAGTTGGGGTTGCTCACCTGGGTTAATGTGAGAAGCGTGTTTTAAGATTAATAGTTTTTTATGCATCTTTAAACTAAAAACTCAACGTATATTATCCACGAGATCGTTGAAACAATCAAAACTGTATAACCTAAATGAACCCATATCGTGAAAATTGGGTTCTCCTTGCGCTTCTTTGCGATGCTTTGATTTGCTTTATCTTTAGCCACGCTAATAATTTTCGTAAAAATAAAAGGCGGTGAATTTTAGAAATTAGGACCGATTCGTAATCTCTATTAAGTGGTATCCAAATTGTGTTTTTATAGGCCCATGAACTTTTCCAATGTCTTCATTAAATACAACTTTATCAAATTCGGGCACCATTTGGCCCGGATGAAACTCCCCTAAGTTTCCTCCATCGGCACCAGAAGGACATTTTGAAAACTTTTTTGCAGATTCGGCGAAGTCCGCGCCTGCGTCGATATCGCTTTTTAGTTTAATGCACTCTTCCTCATTATCTACCAGGATATGGCGAGCGGATGCTGACGTCATTATGCTTCCTCTAATTATGATGTAATTAATAGTTTAATGATTTTTATAGAACTTCTTGAATACTAGCCGAGAAAAGTGTTTATGGCAATTCATTTGGTAACTAGAAGAATTAACTGTCAATATTTTGCGTTAGGACTGTTTAAACATTAGTAGTGATATTGTTGGAGTGTAGAAAAAAACAAAGGTTGTTCAGAATAAGGGTGAGAGGCCTAAAAGATCAGATAATTATAGAATACATTTGAAGCTTTTAGCGAGAAATAGATTTTATAAATTTAGGGAGCGGATAAAGCCAGAATCTATTCAAAGGTAGAAATTAAAAAAAGTATTTTATCCCTGCTTCCAAACTATGTATAGTGATGTCGTCTAGTTTAAAAAAGCCGTAATTAGGTTGATCTGTCGTAAAAAACCTGTAGCCCATTAATAAATTGATGTGTTGGTTTAATTTTAGATCTAGCCCTGTTTTAAACTGGTAAGCGAACGTTGTCTCTGTGCCATCATCGTAACCGTCGAGTGTCGCCTCATGAAATGCCGTGCCAACCCCATATCCAACATAAGGTGAAAGCGGTTGGGTGCTGTTAAAAAAATGAATAGCATTGACCATAAGTGATTTTGTTTCAATATCGCCATCCATCGCAGTACTCAGTATCTCGCCGCAACCTCCGGAGGCACATGCTCTGTCCATTTTGCCACCCTGGGATGAGTATTCTACTTCCATACTGAATGCGCTACCAAAGCTATATCCAACAGAGTGGTTAAAACCCAGGCCCAGGTCCATTTGAAGGTATGAACCAAAACTTTGTATGAATGAGGGTAGTTCTGGTGTTACTTCGGTTAGATCCATATCTTCTAGGATATTTATGGATCCGGTCAGAGTTAGATACGGTCCTTCTCCTACTCCAGCGTGAATTGGTGTCGCTGTAAGTAAGAACGCTACTAAAAAAACAACCAGAACATCGCAAAAAAAAGACTTATTAAAAAACTCAGACTTTTGACATTTCATGGTTAATAGCTTAAATATTTTGATCTATATTCAGTCTTTACTTTGAGGGTCATCGCCTCTGTATCGGCCAATACTTCAAAACCTTTAGAAATAAAAGCAGTCTAAGCTTTTTATGTTCAGTTTGATATAAGGATATTAGAGGTTTTGCTAAAAAGATTTAGGTTGGATATGGAAAATGCAAAGCCAATTATTCACAATTAGAACCAAAAAAAATCGTGAAAAATTCATAGATAAGATCAAAGAGGTGAAAAAAGTATTGGATTAAAATAGTTATATTGTGTGCAGGACGATTGCTTTGCCTATCTTTCAGGGACACACCTCAACTGATTCATTGTGGGGTTCCTAAAGAGTGGCAGAACTCTCGCGGGATTGATTCCTTAAAGCGTTGGGAGAGTTAAATACGATTACGCAAACGGTTTAGTAATGAAGATGTGTTGCGAGAATGATATGAATCGGATTTTAAATAAAAAAAGAGATTAACTATTTCTAGTTAACTCCTTATTTTATTTGGTAGCGGGGGCCAGATTCGAACTGACGACCTTTGGGTTATGAGCCCAACGAGCTACCGGACTGCTCCACCCCGCATCGATTTTTATTCTAAATATTTTTCTAAATACCGTTAAGTTTCTATCCAAACTAATACTTAGACCCTATAGATATTCCTGGTTTTGTCAAGTAGCCATTCTGGTGGTAGTTTTTGACAGGCGAAAATGAAATAGTTTTGTGTTACCTGATCATACATAAAAAAACGGCCCAAATACACTTTGGTGTGTCAGGGCCGTCTTATTGCGTAAGGTCTGTAAAATTACAGGTTGGCGTTTTTACGACTGGGATTATGAAATAGCGATGTTTCTGCTGATAGCTGATCCAAAGCTGGGAACTCTTGGTCTGGGTGGATTGCTTTTGCCTTGTCCAAAAGTTCTCCCTCACTTTCCTTATGTTCTTCGTTCGGTATACAGCAGTCTACAGGACATACTTCTTGACAGGCCTCTTCACCATGAAAACCCACACATTCCGTGCAGAGGTCGGCATCGATTTCATAGAAGTCTTCCCCTTCAGAAATTGCTCCGTTAGGACATTCAGGTTCACAAACACCACAGTTAATACATTCGTCAGTAATGAGTGTTGACATTGTTGTTTCCTTTTTATGATTAGACTAGAATATTAAAAGTTTAAAGCTGATTTTTATATTTTAAGAATTTGTCGAATCCCCGATCAAACCCAATTAGCGAAGTTTCTGTTTCGAGACTTTGCGCTACTTAACTCACAGGCATATCAGTGACGTGTATAATTAATTACTCTTCAAGTCAATGAAAATATATTAATTAATCATAAAAACCAAAGTCAAGAAAAATATATTAATTAATCATAAAAACCAGCCACTTATATTTTTCTGGAAGTCATTTTTTAATAAAAAGATAGACTGAGTTCGACAATTAGCTAATTCCTTTAGTCTCACTTTAACCAATTTGCTATGATTTAGTTATGTTTGTCAAACGGTTTTTGATATTTTTTCCAATTGTTCTTGTAGTATTTTTAGCCCAGTCCTTTTTTTGGGTTCCTACCTATGAAAAGCAGGCAGTGGGTAATCCGGAACGTCTCAAGAAGTACATCCATGGTTCAGCCGCAGACGCGGAAATACTTAATCCTATTATTAGTGCAGATACCACTAGTAGTTCAATAAACGATCTGATTTTTGATGGGTTAATTTCACTTGATGACAAACTTGGGTATAGACCTCGTCTAGCAACCTCATGGACCCAAACGGAGGAAGCTTTCCTCGTAGTGGATCCTCAATATCGTCTTAAAAACGCTAGGAACCCTTCACCAAGCTCTAAGGATTGGGTGAATTACCTTAAAGCATTAATAAAAACTAACCAACGGTTGGCTGAAAATATTAAGGCTATTGAGGTAATACCGGGAAAAACAATTCAAGGTTCCGTTCAATTGCCAGTTTTGGATGATAATGGTTCCCCAGAAATGGTCAATGGACGCCCACTAATGGAGCCTGCACCCTATGTTCTTGAACAGCCGGATCAGATAAGGTTTATTCTCGGTCGTATTGATCAGGACTTTTTTCATCCGATCAGAGAGTGGATCGGAGAGAAATATTTCGATTCATTCCCCTACGAAGATTTTATACATGTCAAAAACCCAAGGCATCTTGAACGTATGAAAGCTTACTTTGGCGAAATTCTTCAAGTTACAGAACATAACCCGATTATAGTTTTTAATCTGAGACGTGGAGTACGTTTCCATGACGGTCACGAATTTGATTCCGGCGATGTTCTATTCACTTACCAATCTATTATGGATATAAAAACAGCTTCTCCAAGACGTTCAGACTATGAGCCTGTGAAGTTTGCTGAAGTGCAGGGACCTTACAGGGTTCGCATTACCTACAAACGTTTGTTTTCGCCAGCGATCAATTCTTGGTTTATGGGTATTTTACCGGAGCACCTTCTTAGTTCAGAGGTCTTGAGAAAAGAAGCTTTCAGCTTAAAAATCAATCCTGAAAAATTTTCGATTCGTGATAGTCATTTTAATCGGAACCCAATAGGTACTGGACCTTTTAAATTTGCCGAATGGAAGTCAGATGAACTTATCCGTCTAGAACGAAACGAGAACTATTGGGAAGGGACGCCCGAATATCATGAGTACATTATGCGCATCATTCCAGATTCGCTAACTCAGGAAATGGAGTTTTACTCTGGAGCTGTTGATAATTACAGTGTTCAGCCACATCAGGTGGCCCGGTTTAAAAAAGATGACAATTATCAGAGCTTCTCCAGTCTTGGTTATTTTTTTGCTTATATCGGTTACAACCTAAGAAATCCACTTTTCAATTCACTTGAAGTTCGACGTGCTCTAGGTATGGCTATTGATATAGACCAGATCATAAAATATGTGCTTTACGAAGAGGGAGAAAGGGTGACAGGTCCTTATGCGAAGATGACAGATTGGTATGATCAAGAAGTTAAACCACTACCTTATGATCCTGATGAGGCGCTCAAAATATTGCAACGGCTTGGTTGGAAAAAAAATGTCCAAGGTTTTCTTGAAAAAGATGGTCGTATCTTTGAGTTTAATCTTATCACTAATGCAGGTAATCCAATCCGCAAAAATATTCTTACTATCGCACAAAATGGATGGAGTAAGCTGGGTATTAAGTGTAATACTCAGGTATTTGAATGGGCGGTATTTCTTAAAGATTTTGTAAATACACACAACTTTGATGCGGTGGTTCTTGGGTGGAGTATGGGAATTGATCCAGACCTTTATCAGATATGGCACTCAAGTCAAACGGGGAAGCGTCAACTAAACTTTGTTGGTTATAAAAACCTTGATGCCGATCGACTCATTATTCGTATTCGTCAGGAGTACGATAAGAAAGAACAAATCAAAATGACTCGACAACTCCATCAAATAATTGCGCGAGATCAGCCTTACACATTTCTTTACGTTGCCAAATCTACTCAGCTATTGGATAAAAAGATCGTGATTGTGGAGCCCCAGTCGGACGGGTCAGAGGAGCACGTCAAAATTTATCCAACGCGTGATGGGGGAATAAATTATTACTTTAATAAATGGAGAAAGCTTAGCTTTGCTCCGCGATTCAGGGAAACGAGCTAAAATATTTTTTTAATCCCAAGGGAAATTCTCATCATTATTGAAATATTCTTCGCTGTAAATATATCTCAATAGTATTTTTGGCGTTACTGGCCACAGCGATGTCTGCCATACCATCTTCGTTGTAGTCACCGCTAGTGATAGCGAGTGGTGTACCTCCATCAATAACGTAGTCGCGAGTGGGATAATAAAAAAAACCATTATTTTTTCTTATCACTAAGGAAAAGTTACTGCTTCTTGAATTAGCGACCGCGATATCAACCTGGTTATCAGAGTTAAAGTAGCCAGCGGTAAGTGCAATCGGTCCACCCCCACCAGAGAACGTGATTTCTTTTTTGAAAGTTCCGTCACCTCGTGACAAAAGCATATATATGTTGTCTCCTTGGCCCGCGGCAAAAATAAGATCTTGAAGGCCATTGTTATTCATATCCATTTTGATCATTGTTAGAGGAATTAGACCTTGAACGATTTGCCTAGAATTAGAAAATGTTCCATCCCCATCGCCTTTATAAAGACGTATAGAACTAGACACAGAACTACTAGTTGCCAAAGCAATATCAATGTTTCCATCGCTGTCAAAATCCTCAGCTACTCCAGAAAAGGATCTAGATCCTGTTGAGTAACTTTCCTTCTTTTTAAAAGTACCTTTTCCCGATCCCATGAAGATTTCCATTTTATCAAACGTGAGTGTTACGGCGACATCAAGGTTACCGTCGTTATTAAAATCAGCTGGAATAATCGCGAGCGGAACCCGTCCCGTTTGCACTGCTGGAAGCTTGCGGAATGACCCGTTACCATAGCCAAGTAATACCGTAAATTGTCCTGCGCCGCGAGCGTTGGTTAAAAGATCAGGGATGCCGTCTCCATTGACGTCACCAGTGGCGACAGTTGTGGGCTCTGAGGCAACCTGAAACGTCATTGCTTCTCTAAAAGTTCCATCTCCTTTTCCTAATAGTATGGATAGAGTATTATTTTTTGCGTTTGCTGATACTAGGTCTACAGAACTATCTAGGTTCAAATCGATCGTGATTAAATGGGATGGTCCACTCCCTACCTTTGACACATTAAACTTATAAAATAGGTCGGGGGCTGGAGACGGAAACTCTATCCCGCAGCTTGCAGAACCCAATGCCAACATTGCTGCGTAGAACAACAATAGATTCTTAACTTTTTTGGGGCCATTAATAAAAGACATAATTTTATGATTTATAACGGTTTTAGATTTATTCTGAAAAGTGGGATCCATTTAAAATAACTTGATTTTAAATTATGCGTGTGCAAAAATGCCTCTTCATTAATACCCCCTCGCTCCAGCTTTTAGGGTTGGGGCTGTTTTTAAACCCATGAGGAGGAATGCCTTGGTATCCTACCAAACTATACTTATTCTAAAGCCGGATCTGGATGAAGCTCAGGTTGATCAGGCGCTTGAAAAAGTGACCGGGTTCCTAGCTAAATATAGTGGTTCTTGCCTTAAAGTTGAAAAATGGGGCAAGAAACGTTTGTCCTATAGAATCAAAAAAAGCCGTTTCGGCTATTACCTTAACATCTATCATACATGCGAAAGTCTGAAAGTTTCCAGTTTAGAAATAGATTACAAGCTATTCGACCTTATCCTAAAGTTTCTTGTCATTCGTTTGGATGATAAAGAGATTGAAAGGGCGTTGAATCAGGAATATTCAGAGAATTCTGAGGAAACAGTAAGGGATTCCAAAAGAACAAATGATTAGCCTCCGAAGTGAAAGTGAATTAGGAGATATTACTGTCATATAAATGAAGATTTGATTAAGCCCTTAATCGAGTCGCTAGATAGTATTAATTAACTTATGGCTAGTTTTAATAAAGTTATGTTGATGGGGAATTTAACCCGCGATCCGGAATTGAGATATACGTCCAATGGATCAGCTGTGGCAAGCTTTGGCCTTGCCGTTAATCGAAAATTTAAGCAGGGGGATGACTGGAAAGAGGATGTTTGCTTTGTCGATATAACCGTTTGGGGCAAACAAGGGGAAAATTGTGCCGAATATCTTAGTAAGGGTCGTCCAGCATTTGTTGAAGGACGTTTGCAGTATTCAACTTGGGAAAGTGATGGTCAAAAAAAGAGTAAATTAGAAGTAGTTGCTAATACTGTGCAGTTTCTTGGATCGCGTGTTGACCCGCAAGGCGGATCATCAGCAGTGCAAGCCCCGGTGTCAGATGAAGATGATATACCTTTCTAAAAACAATATTTAGTGGTCAGGAAATAAAATGTCTCGTATTCAACGTTCAGGAAATAAAGTGTCTCCTCGAAGTACCAGAAAAAAATCTTTTTTTGCGCAAAAGATTTGTAGGTTTTGTACAGAGAAAGTTGGCCATATTGATTTTTATGATATCAAGCTTCTTAAGCCCCTTATTTCTGAGCGAGGGAAAATTATTCCTTCCAGGATTTCGGGAAATTGCGCCAAACACCAACGTCAATTGACTACTGCGATAAAGAGGGCCAGAAATATAGCCTTGCTTCCGTTTACAGTCGAACGCTGATACAGTGGTTGACCAGTTTCAGCCCGGGAAGGTGCTGTTTCCCTTATTGGCTATTATGGCCTTGATGCTTGTGGCTATGCAGGTTCCTCCCCTTTTGATAATGACTGGGGTCCTAATTCCAGTTCCTTTGATTTTTTTGTATGTTCAATTAGGTCGTCGTCCGGGAGTAATTCTTCTAGCTCTAGCATTTGCATCATTGTTTCTCCTAATGGGGCCGAAACAAGCGGTTTTATTTTTTACTGAATATGCGGTTCTGGCAGGTGTTATGGCTGAAACCATCCGATTCAGGTTGCCTTTTGACAAATGTATTTTATTAAGCACGCTTGTATCAGCGGCGCTTTCGATTGTTTTACTATTTTTTATTTTAATAGATCGAGATTCCACGTTTATTGAGTTTTTTCAAGAGCAGATTAAAGGATATTTTAAGCAGTCGATAGAAGCCTTTAAGGCAATAGGTGATAACCCTGAAGACCTTAAGGTAATGCAGGAGTTCGCAGCTAATGCCTCTGATTTATTGGCAAAGTCCTATCCATCGTTAATCGTTATAGGGACTTTTATTACAGCTGTGATCAACTATTATGCGACTCGGTTTCTGTGGGGACGCATATATAGTTTGGACCTATTTCATCCCGCACGGTTTTCCAGATGGATGATTCCAGAGCAAACGGTATGGGTATTCATTGGTTCGGGGGTTCTGTCATTCCTTGTTGATAATATTATAGGTGCCATTGCGATGAATTTATTGCTCATCGCTTTAATCGCTTATTTTTTTCAGGGGCTGGCCATACTTATTTATTTTTTGGAATCTAGGAATGTTCCAGTTTTCTTCTGGATTCTTATTTTTTTTGTTATAGTTTTTCAACCTCTTTTAATCGGAGCAGGGATAGGGTTGGGGGTTTTTGACACTTGGATGGATTTGAGAAAAATTAGATTTAATCGAGAACAGGAATTTGATTAAAAGTGTTATCGTATTAGTGGATTTTTGGAGGGAGTAAACTAGTGTTATGAAATTATTACTTAAAGAAGATATTAAGGGTTTAGGTGTTTGTGGTGATGAGGTTGAAGTCAAGGATGGATACGGAAAAAACTTTTTAATTCCAAATGGTCAAGCGATCCTGGCGACACCCAAAAATCTTAAACAATTTAATCATCAAAAAAGTATTGTTCAGGCTCGACTTAAAAAGGAAAAAATAATTGCCGCAGCCCAAGCTCAGGATATTGAAAAAACCGTCTGTGTCTTCAAGAAGAAAGCAGGTGACAATGGTAAACTTTTTGGTACTGTTACCACACAAGATATTTCTGAGAGTCTTAGAAGTCAAGGTATTGAGTTAGATCGAAGAAGATTGCAGCTGAAAGAGCCGATCAAATCACTGGGTGATTTTGATGTGTCGGTGAAGCTACATCCAGAAGTTACGGCCACAATAAAAATTACTGTAGTACACGAAGCAATAGAAGAGGCAAAAACAACCGAACCAGCTAAGGAAGAAACATCCTCTTAATCATTACTTCTTTCAACGAAGTTCCAGAATATGGCCCAAGCCGTTAGCCAAATTTCATTGGACAAACTTCCTCCATATCATTTGGAGGCAGAACAGAGCGTTATCAGTGCTTGTTTTAGGGCTGAGGAAGCTCTCCCCAAGGCGCTTGAAATACTGAGTGAAGAGGATTTCTATAAGGCTGCCCATCAGAAAATTTTTCAGAATATGAGAGCTTTGTTTGAGATCAATCAACCCATTGACATATTGGGCTTGGCTGATCGTATGCGGCATAACAACGAACTCGAGTCTGCTGGAGGGATCAATTACCTGAGTGAGTTAGAGGATTTTGTTCCTACCGCCACTGCTGTTGCCCATCATGCTAAAATTGTCCGTGAAAAAAAAATATTAAGAGACTTGATCTGTACCGCAACAGAAATAGTTACAAACAGCTATAACGAGTCAGATAGCGTGGAGGAGATACTTGATCTTGCTGAGAAGTCAATATTCGAGATTTCTGAAAAAAGAACCCGGCGTAGTTTTTTCTCACTTGATGAAGTTGTCAAAGAAAACTTTAAATCTATAGATAAACTTGTCAACCAACCTGGTATGGTGACCGGTGTTCCTACCGGGTTCGCTGATTTCGATAATAAAACATCGGGGCTTCAACCTTCCGATTTGATCATCGTTGCTGGACGACCGAGCATGGGTAAGACTAGTTTTGCTTTGGATATTGCCCGTTATGCCAGCCTGCACGCTAATACGGTCACAGCAATGTTTAGCTTGGAAATGTCGAAGGATCAGCTGGGAATGCGCATGTTATGTGCTGAGGCCAGAGTCAACGCAAGTAAACTTCGCACGGGTTATTTAGCGAGTAGCGATTGGCCTAGATTATCCCATGCTGGTGAAAAACTTTCGAAGGCTAAAATATTTGTTGACGATTCTCCAGCGTTATCTTCATTGGATGTGCGGGCTAGGGCCAGGCGGCTTGCAGCAGAGCAACCGTTGGGACTTATTATTGTTGATTATTTACAGCTGATGCAGAGCCGCGGTAGAATTGAAAGCCGTCAGTTAGAGGTTTCCGAAATTTCTCGTGGGCTTAAAAGCTTAGCCAAAGAGATTAATGTACCGATCTTGGCGTTGTCTCAGCTTAGTCGAGCAGTTGAAAACCGAACCGATAAACGCCCCATGCTTGCTGATTTGCGCGAATCTGGTTCTATCGAGCAAGATGCCGATGTAGTTGCTTTTATTTATCGAGATGAGGTTTATAACTCAGAAACTCCTGATACTGGAGTGGCAGAAATCCTGATCCGTAAACAGCGTAATGGCCCAATCGGGGAAATCAAGCTTCAGTTTGAAAACCAATATACGCGATTCTACAACCTTGCCTCAGGTGATGATGAAACTCCCAATGAAGATGAGGACTTTCCTTTACAGTAACACATAGCAATTTCCCATAAGCTTTCTCTTTTATCTGCCATGTTCTTTTTCGATTTTTCTTGCCTTTTAAGTTTGAAGAGATATCACTTCTGGATAATTTTCATTTTGCTATACGCTCCGTCGTTAGTTTATTCACAGTCTTTGAGTCACTTTGACCCATCATCGTTGTCTCCCATTCAAAAAGGAGAATTTCTACTAGCTCAATCTCTAAAAGATGATGCATTGCAACTCTATCAGTCTTTGATAGGTGAAGGAAAAGAGGGCGTTTATGCATTTCGCGGAATGGTACGCGCGTACAAAAGTATGGATAAACTGGAAGAAGCTAAAGTCTGGATCGAGAAATTCCTGTTGAACAACCCAGATTCAAGCCAAGCTCTTTACGCCTTTGGGTATACATACTATTTACAAGAGGATATGAAAATGGCCGAACAGTTTTTTGATCGAGCGTTGGAATTAAACGCCGATAATGCTTTGGCGTTAAATAATCTTGGAGCGATATTCTCGCAACAACAATCTTACTCTCAGGCTACAGAAAAGGTCCGTGAAGCGATACTTATTAATCCAAAAGAAACCATGTTTTTTCGTAATTTGGAAGCAATTTATAAAAAAATGGGAGATCCGGGTTTGATTATTGCTGATTATAATTTTTATTTGGAACAGGGCGCTGCAGATCTGGCCAAGGGATATGGTATGGCAGCTGGTAGAAACATGCGGCAAACAGGCTTTAGATTTTACCATGAGGGTAGATTGGATGACGCTATCCAAAAGTTTTTAGAGATCGAAAAGGTTTATAAAAGTATTAAACATCAACTTGGGTTGGTTCCAGTATACTTTAGTCTTGGATTACTATATGAAGAAAAGGGCGAAAATAAAAATGCTAAAAAGTATTTAAATCGAGTTTTAGTCTTAAACCCTTTACATATACAAGCTCAAGAAAGGCTAAAAAATATTCAATAGCATTATAGGGTGGCGTTAATTCTATCTAGATTAACTAGATTTATTTTTAAATTCCCCCTTTATATTAAAGTATTTAGGGTTGACAGATGCTGAGTATGTAGCTAGGATTGTCTAGATTGATTAGATGAAAGTTTTTTTGTGACTGAAATGGGAGGTTTGGTGAAAGAATATTATACAATTGTATGTTTTCCAGGAGCGACTGCTTCCCCCAAGCGAGTTCAAATTCCAAAGAATTGGTTTAGAGCGGGTCTTTACACGGCTCTGGCGCTGCTTGTTTTAATAACTGTTTCATCGACATATTTATCCCAAAGATACTTTCAGCTAATTGATGATGAGATCGAGTTAACTGAACTTCGGCGTGCATCCAAGATACGCAAAATTCAAGTCGCAAAATTTGCTCAACAAGTGAAAAGCTTTGAGTCAGAGATGACTCGGCTGGAACGTTTTGAAAAAAAGTTGCGTGTCATTACAGCTTTAGAAGACTCACCTCGTGCTGTTTCAAAAAACTGGGGTGTTGGGGGATCCTATGGTTTGTCTTCGCACAGTCTTACGACTTCTCTGGCTAATGAAGCGCGATCATTAACTGACAAGCTTTCTAACAATCTAGAACACTTGACCACGCAGGCAAAGATCCAAACCATCAGTTTTCAAGAGTTGGATGATTTTTTCAAGAATCAAAAGTCTTTACTTTCAGCGACCCCATCCGTTTGGCCGACAAGGGGTTGGGTTACCTCAAGCTTTGGATTTCGTAAGTCACCCTTTACTGGTTTGCGTGAGCGGCATGAAGGCTGGGATATTGGTGCGCGCACCGGAGCAGCCATCCGCGCCACTGCTGATGGGTTAGTTGTGGTGGCAGGACGCGAACATGGCTATGGGAAGATGCTCGAAATTGACCATGGTTATGGTCTAGTGACCCGTTATGGACATAACTCCAAGAATTTGGCCAAGGTTGGTAGCAGAGTAAAGAGAGGCCAGATTATCGCATTAGTGGGAAATACAGGTAGAAGCACAGGCCCTCACTTGCATTATGAAGTCCTGTTGAATGGTGTTCCTATGAACCCTAAGAATTATATCTTGGAGGATTAGCTTCTCACTTTATTTGAGAACTGCCCCCATGCTCTCCGTTTTTTCTGGGTCAACCGTTTTATTCATAAATTTCTTAAAAACTTATGCTCCAAGGGTGCTTTAAGTTATTCCTTAACATCCCTGGTTGAGAGCAGTTCGGTGATTTGCGTTTATATCGTGCTTAATTATATAAATACAGGTCTGATTTACATAAAACTAGAAACAAATTTCACAATATAACATCAAGACATAATGCTAGTTAGTTTTATAAAAAAGATATTTGGAACAAGGAATGACCGGGAGATTAAGCGCATACAGGCCATCGTTGACGAAATAAACTTATTAGAGAGTTCCGTTAAAGAACTAAGCGACGATGCAATTTGCTTAAAAACAAATGAATTTAAATCCAGACTTAAAGAAGGCTCAACTCTTGATGATATTTTGCCGGAAACTTTTGCAGTAGTGAGAGAAGCTGGGCTACGAACTCTCAACATGCGGCATTTCAATGTTCAGCTGATCGGTGGCGTTGTCTTGCATGAAGGTAAGATTGCTGAGATGAAAACAGGAGAAGGAAAAACGCTTGTCGCGACTTTGCCCGTTTATCTAAACTCTTTAGAGGGCAACGGTGTCCATGTTGTTACTGTTAACGACTACTTGGCTAAGAGAGATAGTCAATGGATGGGGGCCATTTATAAATTTTTGGGACTCACTGTAGGTCGAATTTATCATGATATGCCGGAGGATGAAAGAAAGGCTGCCTATGCCTGCAATGTGACTTATGGAACTAACAATGAATTTGGATTTGACTATCTTCGTGACAACATGAAGTTTTCTGCTGACCAGTTTGTTCAGAGAGAACTTAACTTTGCCATTGTTGATGAAGTTGACTCTATTCTCATTGACGAATCGAGGACACCACTTATTATTTCAGGTCCGGCCGAGGAATCTACATCGAAATATTATGAAGCTAATAAGATCATTCCAAAATTGCGCAAAGATAAAGACTTTCAGGTTGAAGAAAAAAGTAAAACCGCCGCATTAAATGACGACGGTATAGCAGTAGTAGAAAAAATTCTAAATATTGAAAATCTCTATGACCCGATGAATATAGAGATACTGCACTGTGTCCAGCAGGCTTTAAAGGCGCACGCTCTGTTTAAAAATGAGGTGGATTATGTAGTGAAAAATGGACAAGTTGTTATTATCGACGAATTTACAGGTCGAATGATGTCAGGGCGAAGATACAGTGACGGACTACATCAAGCGCTTGAAGCAAAAGAAGGTGTGGATATAGAAAATGAGAATCAGACTCTCGCAAGTATCACTTTCCAAAACTATTTTCGTATGTACCAAAAACTTTCTGGGATGACAGGTACGGCTGACACTGAAGCAGCAGAGTTTAATTCTATTTATGGTCTGGAAGTTGTCGTGATCCCCACGAATATGCAGATGATTCGAGAAGATTATTCCGACCTGATTTATCGAACTGAGAAAGAAAAATTTGATGCGCTCAGTGAAGAAATAAGAGAGTGCCATGAGTCGGGGCAACCGGTATTAGTAGGAACAATATCCATAGAAAAATCAGAACTTTTAAGCCACCACCTCAAAAAATATGGCATCAAGCATAATGTTCTTAATGCAAAACATCATGAAAAAGAGGCGGAAATTATTGCGCAAGCTGGGCAGAGAGGTGGAATTACCATAGCGACTAACATGGCAGGACGTGGGACAGATATTGTGTTGGGTGAAGGGGTACCTGATCTGGGGGGGCTTCATATCACAGGCACGGAACGACATGAAAGCCGTCGTATTGATAATCAGTTAAGAGGCAGATCTGGAAGGCAGGGTGACTCTGGGTCGTCACGATTTTACCTTTCGCTAGAAGACGATTTGATGAGAATATTTGGTTCGGAGAAAATTTCTGGAATTATGGCCAAGCTTGGTATGGAAAATGGGCAACCTATTGAACACCCGATGGTCAGTAAAGCTGTGGCTAACGCCCAGAAGAAAGTTGAAGCCCACAATTTTGATATACGCAAGCACCTTCTTGAATACGATGACGTGATGAACAAACAGCGCGAAGTATTCTATGGCTTGCGAAGAGAAATCTTAATGGGCGATAGCCTTAGAGAAATGCTTATGGAGATGGCTGAAGAGCTTGTCGATACTGTGCTCGATGATATCGCGCCTGAAAAAATCTACCCTGAAGAATGGGATATTGAGGGTCTCAGTGAATATATGGAGCGCCAGTTTTCTGTGCCTATTAAAAAAAAGAATGGAAATGTTGAGATTGATGGCCGACTCCAAATCAGCCTAGAGGATTGCGACCGTGAAAAACTTCACAACAGCATTATGGACTCTCTTCGTGAATATTATAAAAGAAAAGAGCAGGATTTAAATCATGAAATTATACGCCAACTTGAGAGGATGATTATGCTGCAGGTTGTTGATAATTTATGGAAAGATCACTTGCAGGGTATGGATCATTTAAAAGATGGAATTGGGTTACGTGGTTATGCACAAAAAAATCCGCTTACCGAATATAAAAAGGAAGGATTTGAGATGTTTAGCGGAATGATGCACCGAATTCGTGAGGGTACGACTGAATATTTATTTAAGGTTCAAATTGACCAAGATTCTGAGTATCAACAGTCAGAGCAGTACAAGTCGACAAAGTTGGTAGAGCACAGAGGGTCAAGTGCAGAGGAGTCCCAGCCTGTAACCGTTCGAAGAGAGGATAAAAAAGTAGGCAGAAATGACCCATGTCATTGTGGTAGTGGAAAGAAATTTAAGAAATGTCACGGAAAATAAAGTGAGGGATAATCCTTAGATATGTTCCATAGATTCTTTGCATTCGATGCATAGGGAAGATAGCGGCAAAATTTGTAATCGCTTCGAGCTTATCTTTTTCTGACAAGCGTCACAAATGCCATAAGTGCCGTGGTCGATTTTATAAAGTGCTTCTTGAATCATCTTTAATTCACTTCTGTCCCGACTTGTGAGTTGAAACATCATTTCTCTTCCTTCTAAACTCGACGCCATATCGATTTCATTGCTGAAATTTGCTTCAGCTGTATTTCGTTCGATAGCCTGATTTGTTTGAATAAGACCGAATAGTTCCGTTTGATTTCGGACAAGTTGATCGCGGATTTTCAGGATGGTGGAGGATAGAATGACTTTGCCTTGACCGGCAATGCGGACTTTAGAGCTCTTTGCCGTGGTCTTTGGTTTTATTTTTGATTTTGTTTTTGATTTATTTTTTGGTTTGGGCTTTGCTTTTAGTTTCTTTTTTGTTTTCGGTTTGGGCTTTGCTTTTAGTTTCTTTTTTGTTTTTGGTTTGGGTTTTGCTTTTAGTTTCTTTTTTGTTTTTGGTTTGGGCTTTGCTTTTAGTTTCTTTTTTGTTTTTGGTTTGGGCTTTGCTTTTAGTTTCTTTTTTGTTTTTGGTTTGGATTTTATTTCTGGCTTCTTATTTTTGTTAGTCCTAACTTTAGATGTAGATTTTTTTTTAACGGACTTCGCGCTTTTACTAGTAGAGGCCTTTTTCTTGGCAGATCCTTTTTTCTTAGCCACCCCAGAGTCTCCTTTTGTTAAGTACTTGGCTTATTTGCAATACCTGTTTTCCTGACATGCCACTTGCAACTCAATAAGCCCGACTAGTGAAATTCAAATACAATTTGATGTATTACTATAAAAATATTTTCAAAAAACGGGTTAAGTGAAATTCAGTTTTAATCAGTACGAGTTACTAAATTAGTCAGAGGTTCTTTCTTTGTACTTGGTTGTGCGTTAATTTTTTTAAAAAACTACCTCAAAATTGCGGGAAAAGTTAACACCTCAAACATTAAAGCACAAGACTTTATTTTATTGTTTTTAATTTATATTTTTAAGCTAATAAAATCAATAGCTTATGATTATAAAAATATCTTTCTAACAATAATCATTTAAGGAATTAATATTCATAATCGACAACTACAGAGCCCGAGCATAGTGAACGCACAACTTCTATAACGGGAAGGTGTTTAGGATGATGACTATATATCTTCAACGCCTCTCGACTATCAAATTCCGTGGTTAATACAATATCGTAGCTTCTTTCCGATTCGGTAAAGTTCACTCCAATTTCGACGGAACGAAGAACCTCGATATTTCCCTCTAGACTTTTTAAAGCCGCGATAATTTTTTTTGTATTAATTTTATTTTTATCTAATAATTTAAACATTACAATGTGTTTAACCATGAGAAGCTCTCCGAATCTAAATTAAGTTAATTTTCAAAACTGGGCTCCTTAATGTTAGGACCTTGCATAACTTCTATTAACTTGTTAAAACGATGTGGAATCATAGCATGGGTAATATTTATCTGTCATACATACTGATTACACGGGGTGTGGCAAGTGATCGGTCTTTTGATGTGATTTAAATTTTATATTTATTTTAATTATAGAGGTATCATTGAAATGTCTTGGATGCTTGGTGCTGGAATGGGTTTTTTGCGTGGAGGTCCTATGGGGGCTGTTATTGGTGGTGCTTTACAGCATTTCGTGACCAAGAAACTTCAGAATAAAATTCGTAAAAGCCTTCCTGGACTTGATGATCAAGGTATTTTTGTAACCTGTGTGGCGGTAGTTATGACAAAAATAGCGATGGTTCACGGACC
>Ga0315336_1002431_pt1 | contig 28497 bp, 37 predicted proteins | sample ASW5metaG_FD_204512 | JGI IMG/M metagenome (GOLD analysis project Ga0315336, IMG submission 204512) | Ammonia-oxidizing marine archaeal communities from Monterey Bay, California, United States - ASW #5 | ecosystem: Environmental > Aquatic > Marine > Intertidal zone | place: USA: California... | reverse complement strand
GCCTGAGCAACTCTAGTTTTGGCAGAAAGTTTTTGATTACATTTAGTCATTTTTTAAAAGCCTTTTGATTAATTCTATTATTTTTTTTCATCACGATCATCCTAACACCAACCACGAGGAATGTTGACAGTAAATGCATCGCCATTCCCTGCGATATATGTTATTTTGAAAAAATGGTGGTACCAGAGTGGTACCAGAAACTTTTTAAAGTTTAAGCAAGCTTGAAAAAGGTAGAGAAACAAAGGAGTGCCCGTAGCTCAGTAGGATAGAGCACCAGATTCCTAATCTGGGGGTCGTGAGTTCGAATCTCGCCGGGCACGCCAGAAAGCCTTAGTTTTTTTTTCATAATTATTTGATCAAGTTAATCTGGAAGCATATTGGAAGCAATAAATTATTTCTATAAAATTAACTAAAGTAAAATAATTTAAAATTTTCTTTTCGCTTTGATCTGTCACAAGTAAAACTTATTGTTTTAAGCCAGCTACCTTCAATAAAGTTTTTTCTTGCGTGTTATCCAATTCTTCCGGGGACTTATCATCATCTCCCTCGTGATAATGACAAAGCACAGCCTCTAGCGTTCTATATTCATCAAACTTTTCTTGGCTTGCTATCAGCCATAAAGTCGTCACAGGCTCTCTTAATTCTGATGATTTGGGGTCTTCAAAGGAAATGACATTATAGTTTGGAGGATAGAAGTAATAGAAATAACTCAAAGCCTTGTTATTTTCGTCCACGTACATATCATAGTGGTCACCGTACTTATCTAGGTAGTAGTCATTTAATTCATTAATGATATCCAGGCAGTCCATGCGGCTATAGCCTCCGCCATTGTCAGCAATTATCATAGAGATTTCCTTGCTGCCAATCGAATGGACTATATTTACATTCTTAAAGTATGTTGAGGTAGACTGCATCCTTCCCATCAAGTAGGGTTTGTCAATTTCGCTCATATAGTCGCCACCGGGAATTATTTGCTTCTTTACTACCTTGAATTTATTTTCATCAAACGTATCGCCCAGTTTTATTCCACAAAGTTCAATGCCTTTCTTTCTCCCCATGTTAATTTATCTGATTTCCTCCTCTAACATTTCAATTAGTTCGTTGAGAAGCTTGTATTCATACAATGAATAAAAGTGAAAATAATTACTGAACCTCTCTTTTGTAATTTTAAGGACATGCAAATATTCCTTTGTTTTTTCCTTTGCCGGATCTTTTATCGTATCCTTCCCATCCAGGTTTGCCCTGAGCTCTTTGAGACATTTATTAATAAGCCGGTTGTCACTGCGATCAAAAATATGGTCAAGTTCTATTTTGTTATCCTTGAACTTCTGGAAGAGTTCAGCAATATTTCTTTCCTCGTCTGAACCTCTGTGGAAAATTGGCACCGACTATCAGGTTTCTACTTTTTCATTTGAATTGAAAACATAGTTGTTCCTTTTGTTTTCAATCTTGAATTTGTAATACTGGTAGTCCATAAACATCACGGACACAACGCCCAGTGTCACTGTTACTGCAATAATGACAAGAGAAACACTCAGTAGCTTGAAAATTCCCCGGTCGAAGTTAAATGTAAATCTCATCCTAACCTCCTAAATTAAATTTAACCATACCGGTAATGCCTGTTATCAATGCAGTCAGGAAAAGAAGGGGGGCTATGTTTCCCGGCTGCATCAAAGTTGAAACGGTATTGACAATCATTCTTCTGGTGACAATCAAAAGATAAATAATTTTTGCAACCTGAAGATAATAATAGCAAATGAGAAGGTTGATGGGTTTAAGCGGGTTAAATTTTCTCCATTTTTTATATGCACGTATAATATAAAGTCTGTAGAGTCTCTGGCTGGATGAAAGATTTTTTCTTTCCTCCGCTGTCATTCTGGCGTCAGTAGTCATTTTTTTACCTCTGTTGGTCCCGGCAATTCCAGTTTTTCCACCTGCTTGATTGAATTTCCAGCTATGCCCTTGAGCGAACCGTAGATATTGGACGTACTTTTTAAAATGGTTGAAAGCTGCTTTTCACGCTTTGACCACTGGGTGTTCATTGACCTTTTTTCACTTTCAAGATCCTCCTGAAGTTTGACAAAGCTCTCAACAATTGTCTCAACCTCGTGCCGAAAGCCATGGCCTGTGACGTAGTTGAACATTAACGATGTCTTACTGGTTTTGTTTTTCTGGGTTCCGATTACATTTGAAACTTCGCACAGCATTATTCGAAGCGAGTGGACCAGGAACTTGAATTGTGTGAAGGTGCATATCCAGACACCATTTAGCTGGTGTCCCGAATTGAAATTTTTCGGAAGTACATCGGTGACTATTACAGATACCTGACATCCTGCGTTCTTTGCATCGTCCTTTACCTTCTCAATCCATTTGTTTTGAAAATCCTTCGTTCTTTTGCTCTCGATACACATCTTGCCCGCCGACTCGTTATTCAGCATTACCTCGTGGACAATGTCCGCACCCCTGGACCCTTTTTTAATTTCCGTAATGCGGTCTCCGGTAAACTCCTCCCTGAGCCATTCCTCTATCTGCATTTCCTGCGCTTCGCCCTGGAGCTGCACGGATCCCTGACTTGCCCGCTTTTGCATTTTCTCCAGGTCGGATCTAAGTTGATCTATCTGGATGTTCCGTTCCCTGATCAGTGTTTCCTTCTTGTCAAGTTCAATGCCGAGCCTGTCCTCGTACTGAAGGGCGATCTCACTTTCCATCTCCTTGTTTTTTCTCTCAAGCGAGTGAACCTTTGTTTTCATATTGTTGAAGTCGATAACTTTTTCCGAGTATGTTTTCAGCTCCGTGTCCTTTTGTTGCATCTCCTCTTCAAACTCTTTTGCAATCCTATCCTTCAACATTCCCTCCGTTTCTTTCCGGACCCTGTTGCGTTCTTCATCTATCTTCTTGTCAAAAGTATGTTGCAACTCCTCCTGGTAGGCCGTTGCGATGGCCTTTTCAATATCAACCCTCTCGTTGCAGTGCGGGCAGCGTATGTGTGTGGTAGTTTTACTTTTCATCTTAGAGCAGCCATTTACAAACAAGATAGACAACAACAATGAAGCCTATCAGTGAAATAACAAGGGACAGCATGCTGCCGAAGAGACCGAAAATAAAATTCAGCACTACAGCTCCCCCTGCATGTTTTTTGAGAAACACGTGAAGTGAACTATTACACCGTCCAGCATCAAAACAGTTGCGCACAAATCATCATTATTGATAGTAAACAGCTGGCCGAGCCCCTGGTTTTTGCATTGTTTTGCAACAGAGCTATCCGCCATCTCAATCATTTTTTTTGCATCTGTTATTAATGGCTCCGAATTGTCGCGGACCTTGTTTTCAATTGCATCAAGTGCATAACTTTTAAGAAGTTTTGGATAGAGACTGTGGAATGTATTTGTATTTGAAAACAATTCAAATCCCATAACACTGGCTCCAATAGCAAATACAGCCCCTAATGTATTTTCAGGCATCTTAAGATTGTCCAGGTATTCCTTCATTTTTTTTTCCTTGCTTTCATAGATGTCCTGCATACTCTCACTTGAAGAGTAGGTGTCGAAGGACTGAAACTTGTTATTAATTTGCTCCCAGGTCTGCTCTTGATCCGCAGCTTCATGATAGTTTTCCGAGATATTTTCACGCATATTTTGCTGCATTCTTTCCATTTTTGCAAACCTTCCCTTTGCAAACATAGCAGAATCCCTGGATGCAAAGCGCCTGTCTGTTCTGCTCCATCTGCCTCTTTCACTGCAGAGTACGCTTAACTTTATTTTGCTTAATATAGGAATCAGAACCGATACCGTTACAATCCTGTTCTGTTTCAGATTATGGCCGGTTATTGTCTGTCCATCTATAATTAAAACGGGAATCGGGTTAAAATTCTCAACTGCCAGATAGGGTACCGCCCCGTCTGAGTCAATCTCCGATATCCCCAGGCTTTTATCATTCAAAGAATTTTCAAATAGCTTGATATTTTGATCAATTTTTTTGCCTATTAGTGGAAAAATGTTCAAATTGTTGAAACTTTGCACCTTTTCGATTTTAATTTGGCCCAGGGTATTGTTTTCTTTTCTTATCATTTTGTTTTTTTTTCTGTTAACTTAAACAATAAAAAATATTTTTTAACTTTCTAGAGATAGAAAGAAAAAAATTTGTTACTATTATTATTTTTATGATTGAGTCGTTTCAAATTAGCAACTTCAAGGGTTTTAACGAACCCCTAAAGATAGACATCGCCCCCATTACTCTTGTCTTCGGTCCCAACAGTGCAGGCAAGTCATCAATCATAGAAGGTTTGCAAATGATCAAGCATAGTGGTCCCAATGACCTTCAAACCTTTATTGAAAACAGGCTTGACCTGGGGCGCAGTGATGAGATTCTCTCAAGGCAGAACAAGCGCATCAACCCCAACATTGCCTATTTCTTTTCCTTCAGGTATTCCGGTTTAAACAAGCCCAAGGGACCGCTTCTTGACAAACTAGAAAGGATTGGTGTTAAAAAAAACTTCATGCTTACAAAGGATAACAGCTTTGAGAACAATCAGACTTCAGTTTTGCTTGATGGAAAGTTTTTCTTTTCAATAAAATTAGGCATAAAAACTCATTCACCAGTAGATGTTAAAAAACTTGAAAACACACTTGGTGGAATTGATTTGAATGATCTTGATAAGATTAAGCAGTCAAAAATGACTGAATTAATTAAAGCAATTGATCAAGTTCCTGATGGCGATCCCTACTGGAAAACAAAAAAAGATTTGGTTTTTACAGTTGACACAATTAGTGATGATGAACAATTTTGGGAAAATATTGTTAGCTACTTTGCAACGCCTGAAAAGGGAAACAGACTAAGGGAACTCGCAAATAAAATTAATTTTGTTTACAGTCAAAGAATGCGTGGTTCTAAAGATTCTACGCAAGAAAGAGATATATTAAATAAAGAAATTAAAAATTTAAAAAATATGCTTAACAATGCTAGAGCCTACAAGGAACAAATAAGTCCGGATATAAAAAAAATCATTGATGACAAAAAATTATTTTCAAAGCTTCCTCACAAGGATTCTATTTTTAAATTATTAATTGAAAATAAAAGTATTTACTTAAAAACCGCTAGTATCATTAAATTATTAAAAGATACTACTTTCTTTTCAGATAATGATGAAATTACTATGTGGGAAGAATTACAAGAAGAATATTCTGGTCTTGGTCAATCAGGCAGAGAAGAAGATGAATATCAATTAATTACATTGGTAATGACGGATATAAATAATTCAATTAAGAATATTTTTGGCTATGATTTAATTAAAAAAGTTAAATACAAAAATACTTTTGAATACAAATTTGATGATAAAGAACTTGCAGATGAACAATTACAAGACATTGAGAAAACAACGATTGATAAGGTTTATGAACTTGAAAGAAAAATTGAAGATATTGATTATTCTGTTGCGAGTTCTCACGATGATAGTTTTCGAGGTTTTTCAACAAAAAAACTTAGAGATTTTTTGGATTATTTTATAAGATTGGCAGATAAATTTGAATTTATCAAAACGGATGAAGCTCGAAAAAATAAGAAAAAAAATGATTCTGATTTTCTAGCTCTTTGTAAAGAAATAAAAACAACAATTAGGCAGGATATTATAGATAATTTTATAATTGACGTTGAGATAAAGCGCAGTGATAGCCAGAGATTTGCCTTTCATAGAAAGGAAACAACAATTATAGACCTGGTAAAACTATCCCTAGAAACTGATAATATCTATGGAACTGGTCTATTTCCTAACCTAGATGATGTACTTGATCACTGTGATTCTCTGATTGAAGAATGCCTTGCAAATTTTTCCTTTGTCCCATGTTTCAGAAGTTACGAAAGAATTTACAGATCAACGCGTAGATCAATGACTGCACCCCTAGATATCAGCAATTCCACTGCCGACCTTGTGGAAATTCTATCAAGAGACACTGGTTTGCTGAAGGATCTTAATGATTGGTTAAAACAGTCAACGCTTAATTCTGAAATTCTTGTAGAGGAGGATTCTGATACAAGAACAATGTATATGATTGAAGGAGAGACCGATCTTAAAATCAATATTGCCGATGCCGGATCGGGAATTAGAAACCTGATACCCATCATTGCCGTTGCGCTTCATTCAACCAAGCAACTACACCCCTACAGGAGACACGGAATGGAGACGGTTCCTATCATTGCCCTGGAGGAGCCGGAAGTAAACCTTCATCCCAGGCTTCAGATTGATCTGGCTAGTTTCATCGCCGATTTCAGCAAGAAAAGAAATTTTTTAATTGAGACGCATAGCGAGCTGATCATGCGCAAGATTCAACAGCTGATTAGGGACTCAAAGAACAGTTTAACTTCAAATGACGTTAAAGTTTACTGCGTAAGAAAAAACCAGGAAGGCCACTACGTTGATGAGATAAGATTGGATAGGAATGCCAAGTTTCTTGACGAATGGCCCCATGGCTTTTTCAATGAAAGAATTGATTTAATTTAAGTATGATATTTAACTATGCCCTAACTCACTACTGTTGCGAAAAAACAATTTTTGTAGAGAAAGTTTATCACAATCTTCTTGATCTTTTAAAAAAAGTTAGGGATGAAAATATAATTTTGATTATGGATAAGAATGATGTTTTGATGAATCATTTAAAGGAAGGTCTTAAAAGTTGTTTTAATAATAGTGATCATGAATATCTTCATTTTATTGAAACTCTTATAGATCTTGAAGATAAAAGAAAAATCTATAAGCATGATTTTGAATACGATGAAAATAATGTTCAAAAATTTCTAAATTCAATAACTGATTGTGGTATTTTCCTTGATGCTGTTATTGTAGATAATGAAGAAGAGAGTTCTTTTAAAAAAACGATTCCAATAGAAAAATTTTCATTAGAACACCCTAATGATAAAAAAAGAGAGATTGTTAATAAAAAAGGAATAAATTTAATTGATTATAATATCAAGGAACTTGATAAAATATATCAAAGAATTGTTTGGGATTCACCTGTTTTTAAATATTATGACTACAATCTTGGAAATGGAACATTTAAACCTGGAGAAATCTTAAATCTCGCGCATGAAAAAACGAACAATAAAGATCGTGAAATTTACAAATGGAAAATTAGTGATGATGAAATTTCCAAAAATCAACTTAGACAAATTCATAAGTGGAAAATAGCTTTTGAGAGTTTATCTCAAGCAATAAAATCAGTTAATAAAAAAATTATTCAAGAAAATAAAATATTGGTCGAAATCTTTACCCCTCAGCCATTGAAAAAATATAAAAATCTAAGTCATAAGGAACTTATTAACTCTCTAAAAAAAAATAAACTTATGCTTCAGCTATTAGAAGAAAAAATATGTAATGAAATAAGAGATGACAACATTGACTTTAAGATTTATTTTTATGACTCCTTGTTAGGAGGTGAGACAAAGTTTGGCGGATCAGAGCATAACCGTTTGTTTTTTTCTCTTTCTTCAAGGCAAATTGATGTTGCAAAAGGCTTGGATATATACGATTTAAAAACTAGAGCAATTCAACAAGGAAAATGGAGATTTATAGGCTCTAAGGAAGACACGATGAAGGATATAATAGACAGAAATCCTCTAGATATTAATAAATACAAAGAAAAAATTGAATTTTTGGAAAATTCAACATTAACCCTTGAATCTTAAATAATATTTGCTATCTTAATATATAGGCAACGCAGCCTGGTATGTACAATTCAATTATACCAGCGGGCCAGCTGCGGGTCCCAGAGCCTGTCAAACAACTTGGCAAAATTGCCAAGGAAACCCCATTGCTTACTTATAAGGAAGAGCAAGATTTGTTTTTGCGCTATAGGAAGTATGGCGACAGGAAATCCTACGAGAAGATTTTTCGCTCTCACATAAGGCTGGTTAATAAAATAGCTAGATTATTTGCCAAAAAGAACCTTGAGCTTTTTTCTGAGCTGCAGAGCGAGGGTTTCAAGGCATTGGTCATTGCCATAGAGAAACTAGATATGTCAAAAGCTAGGCTTGGAAAATACGCAACCTATTGGATCCTGAATTGTGTAGATACTTTTTTTGTCCAAAACAACTTCGGCAATATCCATTTGGGAAAAAGCTCTTCTGAAAAAAGGGTTTTTAAACAACTTAAGAAGTCCATGAAAGAACCGGAAAGCCTTGATGATAAGGATATAGAGAAAATTGCCAAGGAAAATAAAATGAATCCTGAAACTATCAAAGATATAGTTTCCCTAATCTCTTACAATCATTCTGATTCAAGGAATGTCTATGATCAAAAGGAGGGAAAATTATCCGCAACAACCAAGAGTGTGATTTTGAATAATCTTGAACATCATACTCAATTAAACAGCAATCAATCCGATCAACTTGAAACCATCATAGCTCGGGAAGAGCACAAGCAAGGGTTGAGGAGAATCAATGAATGTGCAATGAAATTAAAAACAAGGGACAGGAGAATTTTTGAAAAAAAACACTTCTTGTGCAAAGGCCTAAAGAAAATCGCGGAAGAGGAACTAGTTTCTTTTCAAAGGGTAAGCCAGATCGATAAAAAAAACATGCAATTCATCCAATCCATGATCAATGACTATGTATAGGAGTTTTAAAATGATATACAATATGTCCGAAAATACTGAAGTCTTATGGAAGATAACAATACAGCAAACGAACACGCGTTCCGCATCCTTGTTATTTTGGCTATTGCGGATAAGGAGTTTCATGAAAGCGAGGATAAGTTGATCCGGTCCCTGCTTAAAAAGAACAATATTGAAGTTGGAAGATATGAGGATATTAAGAAAGAGGTACTTGAGTCCCAAGAAACTTTTGACGATATATGCAAAAATTCATTGCACGAGATTAAAGAACCCCAACATCAACAAGACCTCCTTAGAATGCTATTTTTACTTTCTATGGCTGACAAGATTTTACACGAGGATGAATTGAGGTTTGTTGAACTATGCGCCATGGAATGGGGCGTCTATGGTAACTCAATAAAGGACCTGATTCAGGAAGATAAATAGCTCATGCATACACTTCTCAAGGAACAACAATAATGGGCATAGAACTAGTACCAAGAGCAAGCTCAATGATTGAGGCCCTTAGGTCTTTCGGGTATACCCCTGAATCCGCCATCGCAGACATTATTGACAACTCAATTGCCGCAAATGCAAAAAAAGTCGACATTCAAATGTATGATGCTGGCGATAACTTCAGCAATTCTTATGTTTCAATATGCGATGATGGCAAAGGCTTGAATGAAAAAGAATTGGTTGAGAAGGCAATGTACTGGGGCACAAAGGACCATATACGAGAACATACCGATCTTGGAAAGTTTGGCTTCGGACTAAAGTCCGCATCACTTTCACAGTGTAAAAAGCTCACTGTTATCTCAAAGGGCAGTCATGGTAGAGTCAATTTACAGAAATGGGATGTTGACCACATTCGCAAAACAGACAAATGGGAGATCACCAGTGAGATAACAAGCGATCTTGAACCCCACATTAAAAAAATTGATGAACAGGAAACTGGAACATTGGTGCTCTGGCAAAATTTAGACAAACTTCTTGAGGCAGAGAGTTATAGTAAAAAATGGAGACATAGGATTTTGTCCGGCCTAAGGGACAGGACGAAAAAGCATATCTCCATGATATTTAACAGGTTTATGAAAGAAATTAACTTTACAACCCAGGGCGCCTTTCCCATTGAGCCCTGGGATCCATTTTACGAATCTGACCTGCATACCGAGCCAACACCTATGGAAACAATTGATTACAAGGGGAGTCAGGTTTCCATCATGTCATTTATATTGCGGGAGCAAAAGACTTTCGAGGACGAGGAGTACCATGGCCCGTCCGGTGACTGGAATGACAGGCAGGGCATTTATATTTTCAGAAAAAACAGGCTGATAGTCCCAGGCGGCTGGCACAATGTTACATTAAATAACAGGCCCATAACAAAAAGGGAAAAATATAACCGTTTAAGAATAATGATAAATTATGACGGAGAAAATGACAACGACTGGAGACTGGATGTCAGGAAAAACAGCGTTATTATTCCGGGTGCTGTAAAACATAAGCTTTCGCAAATAGTTGAAAAACAATTCGACCTACTTCAAAAAAAGAACTTCAGATCAACCCCTGTTGTTCAGTCCGGAGTAATCACACCCTGGTTAATTCGCAATAACTACGGCAGGTTAAGTGCTAAAATCGACAGGGAGAATGATTTGGTTAAGAGGATTATCAACTCTCCCAATCTTCATAAGGCAGAATTTGAGAAGCTCTTAAAAATACTCGAAAGAACTCTTCCACTTGAAAATATTGACTTTAAAAGTCATGCATCTTCCTTAAATGACGAAGATACTGATGAGAAAAATAAGAAAGATTAGATTATGAGTGACGACTACAGATCTGCAAGACAAAGTATAATTAATATTCTCAAACCAGAAGATCCTAACAATGTAAAAATACCAACAGAACAGGAAATAGAAGAAACTATTGATAATATATTCAAGTTGCAGCCACGCTGGAAGGCGACTGTCGACAGACAAATACTTTTAAAAGACTTATTGCAGCAAATGACCGTTTTATTTCCTGATGAAGGAATCATTTTTAAAAATGATAGTAAAACTAGCAATCACAAACCGTGGTTCGATGAGAAGTGGCAAAGAGGGGAGTTAAAATGGAAATTCTATAAAAGATATCAAGGCTATCTTGAGTATTATTCAGATATGCCCCCACTAACGATCTCAAAATTGGACAGATTAACGACTAAAATTCTTGGAGAAATTGAGGATCCTGAAAGACAAGATGATAAATGGGACATTCGAGGCTCGGTTGTCGGTCAAGTGCAATCCGGTAAAACTGCAAACTACATTGGACTTATAAATAAGGCTCTTGATGCTGGTTATAAAAGAATAATTATCTTGTGCGGACTTAACAACGATTTAAGATCTCAAACCCAGCAGAGGATAGAAGAAGGTGTCACCGGTAGGGCATATTCGCAGTCTGCAGGAATGGAAAATTTTAAAGTGGGTGTGGGAAACATAAAGGAATTTTCTGAACTTGATGGCAAGGTTCAACTTTGCACAACTAGGGATGAAAATGGCGATTTTAATACAACACGAGCCAGATCATTCCAGCCAACAAAGGAAACACCAGTTGTTCTGATCATTAAAAAAAATGTTTCAGTACTAGAAAATGTTCTTCTATGGGTTCTTAGATTTGAATCTGACGGTGAGATTAATAAGGACAAAACACCTTGGCAATGGAGGCCAAGATTAAAGAAGGATATTGAAAATATCTCAATTGACAATCTGAGAACCTTTGTTCCTCGTGTAAAGGACAGACCTGTTTTGCTAATTGATGATGAATGTGACCAAGCTTCTATTGACACAAACCTTGATCCAGAAATGAGACAGGGGGAGCCTGATCCTGAACATGATCCAACACTTACAAATAAGTTGATTAGAAGAATACTTGATGCTTACGACAAGTCCGTATACATTGGATATACTGCAACGCCATATGCCAATATATTTGTTGATTCTCGCTTGAAATCAACGCAAGCAGGGGAAGATATTTTTCCACGCGACTTCATTATTAACTTACCTTCTCCCAGCAGCTATATCGGGCCTTCGCAAGTTTTTTCCGATGATGAAAAATTATCAAGTGTTATAAATAATATTTCAGATTACGTTGATGAAGGAAATGATCCAAATGACAGGTCAGCAACAGGGTGGATGCCTCCCAGACATGATATAAGTCATATTCCAAAATATAACAGCAGACCTGAAATTTCCCCATCGCTTAAGCAGGCAATAATATCGTTTTTTATTTCGTGTGCCATTCGAAAACTAAGAGGCTATGATAAGGGAAACAGTATGCTTGTCCATGTTTCAAGGTTTGTGGCTGTCTCTGAGCATGTAGGAAATCAAATTCAAAATTTTATTAACGATCTAAAATCCATAAATGAAGGAAACAGTCACTACACAAATTTTATAGAAGAAGTGTGGGGCAGCCATTATGAAAACAGATTAAACAATAATTACAACCTAGATAACAAGGAACTTTCATTTAACGACGTTCTATTGACAATTCAACAGTCTATGGAATTAAATAAGATGGTTGTAGAACTTGTCAATGGGTCTGCACTAAGCAAGAGTGAATACGACCGATCTTTAAAAGCCAAGAAAAACATAATTGCCGTAGGTGGGCAGAGACTTTCAAGGGGGCTAACACTTAAAAGTTTGATGCTGAGTTATTTTTTACGAACTGCAAGAAGACCCCTAACAGATACAATGACGCAGATGGGAAGATGGTTTGGGTATAGACCTAATTATGATGATTTGTGTAAACTTTATCTTACAGGGGAGCTTGAGGACAATTTTAGGGATTTTTCTACAGCGGACTATGAATTTAGAAACAAAATAGAGGATATGAATGATCAGGAAAGGACTCCTAGCAATTACCTTTTAATGTTAAGAAGAGATCCAAGCTATGCTTTGACATCCAGGAACAAACTTTTTTATACAGAATCCATTAGACTTGACTTTAGTGACTGGCATGCACAGACAGTAGTGCTCTTTAAAGAGAATGCAAACGAAAATAACAATAATAAAAAAAACAGAGAGACTGTGAAAGACCTTATTCTCTCACTAGAAGAACCAGTTAAGGATCGAGCAAACAGAAAAAATTGTTATCTTTGGAGAAATGTGGAAAGTCAGAGAATTATTGATTTTTTAAAAAATTTTAAAACTCACGAAGATAATAAAAAAGTTCATAGGGAGAGCTTTGTTCACTACATACGATCCATGAACAAGTACAATAATTTAAAATTCTGGTCAGTTGGAATTATTTCGAAGAAGGAAAGTGAAGGTGATAAAGTTGGACATATACATGAGGACCTTAAACATTTTCCTGTGAATTATTTAGAAAGAAAATCAAATAATCCTGAAAAGGATGATGAGAATACTCATCGCATACAAACATTGGATTCTCCAAGTGATGAAAATTTTGATTTGAGTGAAATGGAATATAAGGCTGCTATTGAAAAATGGGAATCAGACGATGGCAAAAGACTAAAGAAATCAAAGAGATCTTATTATCGGTGGGCAAGGGGCGGTGCATATCTTGAAAATATATATTCAGATGTTGATAATCAAAAAGATTATCCTCGAGCACAGCTTCTACTATATCCTATCGTAGGAAAAGAGGAAGCAGCTAAAAGAGATGTACCAATGATAGGCATGACAGTGGTTTTTCCAAAACTGAATTTTAGAGATCACCAAGAATATTACATATCAGCTGAAAATAGAGAAAAATTATATAACGAGATAAATGATGAAGCATAATGATGAGTTTGAAAAGCTTTTAAATTCAATAGACACTTCAGGCAATCAGGTAGGATGGGTCTCAAAACTTCTTCCTTTCGAAAACAACAAGAGGATATATGCAGCCTACAAGCTGCCGGAGAAACTCATTAGTCTCATTGTGGAAGTTCCTACCAACTATGTAAATTTTGAAAATCAATTCGAGTCCCGGGGTTTTAGCGTACTGCATAAAAAAAAGGACAACGACAAGGAAATTACCCAGGTCATAATATGTTTGAATGACAATGAATATAAGGAGGTTTTTCTCGAAATCACTGAATTGTTTATTCAGCGAATAGGCGGAATTGAAAATGACAAGGACCTCTACAATATGCTTATAGAACGTATTGAAATATATTCAAATTTTTTTGACAAACAGCATAAGCAAGGACTTTTAACCAATGCTCAACAGGGTCTTTTTGCAGAACTGGAGATAATGGAAAAATTTTTTTTCAAAAATTTTGGTTTTCCTAAATCACTTGAAATGTGGCAGGCACCTGACAGCGGACTACACGACTTTACCTTTAAGGGAGTATCCCTTGAGATAAAGTCAACACACAAGTTTCCTGCCCAGGATGTCAGTATTTCAAGTGAGTTTCAGCTTAACGATAAGAGGGTTGCAAACCTTTATCTTGCAGTTTTCGAGATTATTAGGGGATCAACCCAGGGCGAGAGTCTCAAAGAAAAAGTTGAAAAAATTAGAGACAGGATTGCCTCCAGTGATTCGCAATTTATACATAAGTTCAATGAACTTCTGAATAAATACGGCTACTACGATTCACACTCAGCCGGCTACTACACATCCTTCAAAACCAATTTAATTTACTATTATATTGTTGAAGGGGACTTTCCTCGGATTCTTCCCCAAAGACTATTAGAAGGAGTTGGTGGAGTGCGATATAAAATAGACTTGAATAAATGCACTGGGTGGTTAACAGAATTAGATCAGATTAAGGACAGTTTCACAAATGTCATATCAGCAGGAAATTAAAAATTTTTCATACAAGTTGCATAACAGTGCAATAGAGCTTGATACATTTAAGGAAACTGGTTTTGCGCACGCATGCTGTCAAATTCTCTCCGATTCTGGCGTAATTGATAACTATGAAGTTCTTTATTTTAAAAAAAGTACGCAATTCAAGATTAACGGGTATGCAATTGATGACGAACGAGAAAACTTGGATTTGTTTGTGTGCCATTTTGAGGATTCAATCAATCCTGTCAAGGTTGATCCTGGTGGATTAAGACTATCTTCAAGAATGCTAGTAAATTTTTTTAAAGAGTCACTAAAAAGTCTCTCCGGCAAACTTCCAAAGAATACCGACGCCTACTCTGTTGCAAGATTGATAAAAGATTCCCATAAAAAAATTAATCGAGCCAGACTATATGTGTTTACAAATGCTCTTGGTGAATCCAAAATAATATTGACAGAAAAAATTTCAGGCATTGATGTAACCATTGAGTTTTTTGATCTGAGCAAGCTCTATAACCTGACTTTAGTAGGCAATGTTACTGAAAACATATCTCTTAAATTTGATTTAGAAGTTGACAGAATAGAGTGTGTGAAATCTGCCACGAACCCCAAAGACATTGAAACATACCTTGCCATTATTCCAGGAGAAACACTCTATAGACTTTATGAAGCTTGGGGTTCGCAATTATTGGAACTAAATGTTCGGTCATTTCTTCAGGTTTCGGGCAAGATCAACAAGGGCATAAGAACAACTCTTCTTGATGAGCCGAATATGTTTTTTGCATATAATAACGGGATAGCGACAACGGCAGAAAAAATAAAATTTGTTAAAGGAAATGACGGCAAGAATTATATAAGTGAAATTACCGGCTTTCAAATTGTTAATGGCGGCCAGACAACCGCTAGCATTCATCGTGCAAAAAAAGTTGATAATGTTGACCTTAGCAACATTTCGGTTGCTACGAAAATTACAGTGGTACAGAAAGAAAATATTAGAAAAGTTGTTCCGCTTATATCAAGATATTCCAACAGTCAAAATGCAGTTAAGCAATCTGATTTCCATTCCGACAATATCTATCACAAAAAAATAGAAGAAATGAGTAAAAAAATTTTTATTCCTGGGGAAAGTGGTAGATGGTTTTTTGAGAGAAAGGCAGGGGAATTTCAAAATGAAAAATTTCGCCACAGCTCTAACAGTGATTCTAAAAAAAGATTTAACAGTCTTATGCCCGTTCAAAGAAAGTTTTCTAAGGAGAATATAGCAAGATATATAAATTCTTGGGAAGAGTTACCCCATATTGTCTGCACCGGGGTGCAAAAGAATTTTATTTATTTTATGAACAACCATGCTGTTGATGCAGTGAAGGAAAAAATTATAGACGATGAATATTATAAGAATGTCATTGCTCAAGCCATACTTTTTCGAAGTGTAGAGAAGCTAATTAAGGAATCCAATATTTCCGCATACAGGTCGCAGGTTTGCACGTATACTGTTTCCGTTCTTTCAAAACTAACAGGAAAAAACTTTAATTTTTCCCCTATTTGGCAGGATCAAGAAATTTCCAATGAATTAGAAGAGATTATACTTGTGTGGGTTGAAAAAATTTATGAAAAACTTCGCAACAGCGCTGATAGGAAAAATAAAAACCCCTCAGAGTGGTTTAAAAAACTGGATTGTTGGAAGGAACTAAAAAATACGAACATTGTCTTGCCTAAAACTTCAGTGCCTATTGAGCTAAAGGGCACCAAAATCCTATCTAAATCTAAAAGCAAATTCACAATAGATGATGAATACAAAGAAAATATGAGAAAATGTAAAAGTATTTCTCCAAAAGGCTGGTTGAAGATAGCCCAATTTGTCCAAGAAAATGAAGACTTGCGCAAAGAATTTCATGGAATGTGTCTTACACTTAAGGATATGGCTAATGATGAGTGGTATGAAGACCCAACACCCAATATTGCAAAGGAAGCTTCTGCTATAGTTGATCTTGCTGTCGAAGAAAATATAATTAAGGTTTAATGTTGTTTGAAATACTTAAATGCATTTGCTTAACCTATTTTTATTATGGTTGACATTTTCTCAAAAGAAAAGCGCTCTTCAATCATGGCGTCGATTAGGTCAACTGACACCAAGCCCGAGAAAAAGATCCGCTCACTTTTGCACAGGAGCGGATACAGGTTTTCCCTTCATCGGCGCGATCTTCCCGGCACACCCGACATAGTTCTGCCAAGGTGGAAGACCGCGATACAGGTTCGCGGATGCTTCTGGCACCAGCATCCGAACTGCAGACTGGCATCCCTTCCCAAAACAAGAAAAAAATTCTGGAAGGAAAAGCTGGCAGGAAATGTTTTGCGCGATAAAAAAAATGACAGACTGCTGAAAAGAAAAGGTTGGAATCTAATTGTTGTGCGTGAGTGTGGGACAGACAGCAAGGGTAGGCTCGATCTTACGTTAAGGAATATTGTAAACAGGATCAGTAGGGCATCCCAGTGAAAGTAAAAATTATAGATCTTTTTGCCGGCATCGGGGGGATGCGCCTCGGGACGGAGATGGCGGCAAAGAAGCTCGGTCTTGAGACGGAGACGGTCTTTTCATGCGAGAATGATGAAAAAGCCAGACAGACGTACAGGGACAACTTTGGAATAGACGAAGAAATATACGGCGACATCAAAGAACTTAAGACCGATGACATCGCAAGAACTGTGAAAAGTCACGACCTGCTTCTTGCCGGTTTTCCGTGCCCCGCCTTCTCCCTTGCTGGTTTGGTCAGCAGAAACTCCCTAAATAGAAAGCACGGTTTTGCTGATAGAAAGGGAAACTTGTTTCCTGATATTGTCCGTATACTTAGGATTAAAAAGCCAAAATCATTTCTTCTTGAAAATGTTCCCTATATAAGAAGTCACAACGAGGGCAGAACTTTCAAGAAAATACTCAAGGAACTGGAGAGTGTCGGCTACTATGTACCAACCCCCGAAGTTCTTAGCTCCTCAGACTTCGGTCTGCCGCAAAAAAGACGAAGGATTTATATTGTGGGGTTTCGAAAGTTCACGCTGTTTAACTATCCTAGAGCATTAAACAAGAAAAATGATGTTGCATCTATACTTGAGAAAAATATCGACCCAAAATATTTTATTTCTAAAAAACTTTGGACCAGTCATAAGGCAAGAAAGGAGAGAAATAAAAAAAGAGAGGTTGGCTTTGGCTATGGTCTTGTTACTCCGGAAAGCTCCCACACTAGAACGCTAAGTCGACGCTACTACAAGGACGGAAGTGAAATATTATTGAAGGTTAACGGAAGTAAGACTCCCCGCAAGCTGACACCCAGGGAATGCGCACGACTCCAGGGCTTCCCCAACAGTTTTCAAATTCCCGTATCTGACAATGAGGCATACAAGCAATTCGGCAACAGCGTATCTGTTCCCGTTGTAAAGGAGATTGCATTAGAAATATTACAAAGAATTTAATTACGCACTATCCCGCACATTTTTTTTTGGAAAAAGGGACTATTAACTTAGTCCCTTTTATTTATACAAATTTGTGTTTGTCCTGGACCTGACCATACTCCTCGGGAGTCAACATTTCTGAAGCAAGCTTATCAATCTCTTCACTTGGAAGACCGTGTATCACTCTAACTTTTACGGCATTTGGATTACCGGCCTTTTCGGCTTTGTAGATCCATTCCTTTCCAAGATCCTTGCTTGTTTCCACACCCACACCTTCCAAATACGAGGCGCCAACCATCAACATGGCATCAGATTGTCCTTTTTCGGCAGCATGCAGATACCACTTAAAAGCCATTCTGGTGTCTCCCAGTTGTTGCCTATAATAAAGTGCAAGGTCAAATGCAGCTTCAGGATCGCTAATGGCCCTTCTTTCCAAGGACATCAGCTGAGCATTAGCGGTATTCTGTTTGTTTCCAGAAAATAACGATGACAATAAAGACATATTTTTCTCCTTTTTTTTATTGTTAAAAAAAAGATATCCAAATCGCTCGTTTTTTTCTTGTGCAATTCCAATTTATTTTTGCACATGAATTGACACATAGCTGTTGTATAATGAGGTGAGCCCAAAAAATTCAAAACATTTTACAACAAGGAAACAAATATGAGTATTTATGAAATCATACGCATTGATGATGATCTCTATGGAGGTGAACTTAAGGACGGAAAGCCTCATGGTAGGGGAATATTAAAATATTTTTATAACGGCAAGGCTGACGGCAAGTATGTCGGTGAATTTAAAGACGGCAAGAGGGAGGGCAAAGGTACATGGTCCTTGTATGATGGTACAACTTATGTAGGGGAATGGAAGAATGACAAGTTTCATGGTCGGGGCACATTAACCTACCTAGGCACTTTCCTGTGGTAAATATTAGAATACCAGTCATGGAAAATCCTTTGTATGCTCCTGAAAAGGAGAAAACTTTGCTGTCTTGTATTGATGATCTTATACAAAATAAAGAATACCGTGAATCGTATGGGGGAAAAATATTTCCCGAACAAGCTCAGAAAGTTGGATAAAATTATGATCTTAACATTTTGGATTTGTACTGCATTGTTATTTTGGTATCTATTTCGTACGTCTGGTGGTGGAAGTCTTGGATTTGCTGGTGGCCCTTGGATTAGCATTGTAGTGATGGTTATTATTGCAATTATTATTTCATTTATATTTGGTATTTCTTTAGAAAATATAACAGGATTTTAACCAACAGAATCTTAATATGATAACATTTATTGATTAATTCTATATGTTAAAAAAACTTTTGGTTTCTACTCCTGTACTCTTTAGTGTTTTATTTTTTTCCGTTAACTTATTATACCATTGGTACACTTCTTATGATTATGTTGCTCCTTCTTTTGAGGATGCGGTTATAGCGTGCAAAGATGTTTCGAATGACCATTGGGCGGATTACGAGAGAACCCATCAAGATAAATGCGTTGATGAATTTATGGGTGAAGAAAGTTTTATGACTACAACTTCTGAATTGTTCTGGGTCCTTGGTTTATTAATCAGTATTGTTGGAGTTGCATTTATTGTTCCATTATCAATTTATTTATTACTGAGCTGGCGAATGCATAGATACGGGCATTATTAAATTATTAAAAAAATAGGCCCCTATTATTTTAAGAGGCCGAATGTATTATTTTCCAGTAAATTATTAGTGACCAATCCAAGTCATACATACCTCCCTTTCTTTTGTTATGCAGCCCTTCTAAATAATTTCCATGTAATGAATGATAAAATTACTCCAGGACCAAGCGACCCAAATAAAAATCCGATTCTTTCTGCTCCGACACTGGTTTCATTGACATTAACCATTAATCCTACAAAAACAACAATCAGAGAAATAACTAGCAATACATATTTCATTTTTAAACTCCTTATTAGTTTGTTATGGGATCACAATAAGAATCCTTCAGCGGATATTCATGTGCAATATAAATCTCTTTTTACACAAAAATAAGGGTAGAAAACTTGAGGCATTATTTAATTAAGATAAATTTAAATAAAGCGGGATTGAATTTTTTCTAATTTTCTGTTCCAAGTTGGATTATTCAACAAAGTTTAAATGGGGGTTAAAAAAGCTAGCTCAGCATCCCCATAATCCAGGGCTATTTGAGCTTTATTTTCTAGTATTCCTAATCTAGTTTTCTTGTAAGCAAAGGCGTATTTTTTGTTATTTTCTAGTGATTTTTTAAATTGGTACATTTTCCCCCTTTATTCTCTCACCTTAGAGTATCAAAAAGATGCTGTTGTTTCTTGTGCAATGGGCATATAATTTTACACATAAAAAATGACAGATATCCCTGCTTTAAAAAACAATTTATTTTTTACAAAGAAAGTAATTTGTTGTTTTTTCTTATTTATCGTTTTCTTTGTTTCTAAAACTCAAGCGATTACATTATCTGTGTCAATATGTACTCATAAAGATTATGAGTTCTCTAAAAATGAAACTAGAAAACACAAATGCAATAAGGAAATAATAGATGGTCAGAAAATCCATATTGATTCAGTAGGTGAGCTAATGCATGCAGCCATCCGAGTTAGGAATTTAGAAAGTATAATTGGGAAAGATAAAGAAAAAGCTCATGAAAGATTGCAAATTCATTGGACATTTCCTACCGATATTTCCCAAAGTGATACTCGTAACTTTGGGAAAGAAGGTACTTTTTATGACAGTGAAAAAAAAGTAGATCTTGTGCATTCGGATCCTAATTATATAATTGCAGAAGACATGTATAAAAATTCAAGTTTGAAAATTTTTTGGTCTGTAGTTGAAGTTTTAGTTTCTAAAAGAAATGACTATGAAACTCATTCTTCAAAAGAAATTGATGAAAATTTTCATATAGGTGAGTGGGAGGTTAAAATTTATGAAATAGGAAAAGTTGTAAATGGAAAAAAAGAGGAAATCTTTGGACAAAAATTTGAAATAGTAAAATAGATGGCAAAAGCTAGAGACATACCCTCAATTGAACAAGGCTTGCATGAAGCTTTCAAGATTCTTAAAGATACTGGTGTTGAGGAAGCAATAAAAAACTTTACGGGAAAACAGAAGAGTGCAAGCTACTACCGAAGCTGTTCGGATCCAGATGAAATGCATAAAATTGACCATGCTGACTCCTTGGCAATAGATTATGAGTGTTTAAAAACAAAAGGAATTGCTCCAATGCTGAGTGCTCATGAAGCTTTGGTAACAAAATTTTTATTAAATCAAAATAAAGAGGAAGTATCTAAAACTTTATCTCAAGTGATGAATGAACTTAATATTATTATTGGGGAATTTCAAACAACAGTACATTCTGCACAATCCCCTTCAAGTCCAGGCGGTATTAAGCTAACAAGTGAAGAAAAAATGAAGGTGAAAAAGGCAATAGTAAAGTTAGAACAAATACTTCTTCATTTGCAAATTTCTGTAGGTGAAGATTAATAAATAAAATTTTTAAGAATAAACCATATCAAACCCAAGACTAACGAGGCAATAAAATAAAAAAGCGTTTTTCTAAAATTATAAGATTTTTTCATTAGACTAAACGCTCCGAATCCAAAAACAACAACGCTTAATAGTAGCGATCCAAGGCCTAGAAGTTTTAACATTCATATTTTATAATTTTATTATTGTTAGATTGATATAATTTTTGTGAAAAAATAGTTCTTTATTGCACAAGTTTTTTTTCTCTTTTTTTAGTACACCATAATAAAGGAGCAAAAATGAACACATTAAGATTAAATAAGACGAATATTGCAATAATTAATGATGATAAAGCACAAGCTAAACACTTAGGATTTAGCCTTAAAAACCTTGGGTATAATGTTTATCATTATTCAAATCCTCTTGCTATCTTGCAAGATGAAAAGATAGACAACATTCATTTGTTTATTATTGACATGGATTTGCCACAATTAAACGGATTAACTTTTTACAAACTATTAAAAGATCATTGTGCTGATAAAAAAATTTTTGTTTTTAGTATTTCCGAACAACAACAACTAGAAGCTGTAGCCTTGCGCTCAGGCATTGATGATTTTATCTCTAAACCTCTTAACATAGATGGAATCACTGCTCGTATAGGTCGTTTATTTAAACAGGATGATCAAACTGTTAAAGTAGAAAAACTAAAACTGGGCAATCTATTCTTAGACTATGAAAAATGGATGTGTACTTGGCATGGTCAACGTATTGAATTAACCAAAAAAGAATATTTGATATTACAAAATTTAGCGAAACGACCTGGTGTAATTTTTGAACGTAACCATATTCTTGATATTTGTTACGGGACAACAGTTACTGTGGATGATCGATCCGTAGATAGCATGATTAAACGCATTCGACGTAAGTTTGAAAAAGTACATCCTCCGCAAGAAAAATTTGATCGTATCAAAACAAAATATGGCACCGGATACTCATGGGAACCTCAACATTTATATCGCGTCGCTTCATGACGCTTATAATAATCCTATTAATTTTAATTTTAATTGCACTTGTTTTTGGAGGAGATGCTGTTGCCGGTATTTTTCAATTTATCCTGAAAGCAGGGTTTTGGTTGTTGGTGGCTATGATGGCTTTGACGGCTTTCTTTTTTATAGGACGATAATACTTCGGCTGATGATGAAAAATATAATAAAAATGATAACAAATAAAATCACCAACATAAAAAAGAAAAGATTAGAAAAAAATCCAAGAGCATTAGTTTTTGATGGAGCAGTTTCTGAGGATTGCAGATAAAAAAATAGATTCAAATCTAAATATTTTATTAAAAAAGATAAGATAATTTATTAATTAAAAAAAAATAATTTTTCTTTGAAGAGAGGAAAATAGACCTCACAGCAACTTTTCTGTATCACTATGTTTACACTCGTAGCATTTGTAACAATGAATATCTAAAGGTATGAGTAATCTTACTGAGTAATTAGGAATACTAAGGAGTTAGAGAAAAATTCATCTCAATCCTTCTGCTTTAAGTATTTTGAAATCACTGGAGAAAAAATCAGACTATGTGTTTGTCAGCAGAGTGCAAAATAAAAGAATTACAACGATCAGACTAACTTGGAAAAAAATATGCAAGATCGCAGGATTAAGCGATGTCCGACTCCATGATATTCGGCACACTTTTGCCTCCCATGCTGTAAATAATGGCTATTCTCTGCCAATTATAGCCAAAATGTTAGGGCACAAGGATTTGAAAACAACCCAGAGATATGCCCATTTACATCAAGATCCTATTAGCAAAGCTAGTAATGATATAAGTTTAAAGATCAAAAAAGCGATGGAGATGAAATAATATTGTGGCAGCTGTGAGTTTTTAACCTACTCATCTTGCACTACTTTTGCATCAATTTTCCGCACCTATTTCCATAGCCCTATTTTTCAACATTGTTGCTGAAATCTAAAGTATGAAAAAAAGCGACTCAACAAAGTTTAAATGGGGGTCGTAATGACCCCTGACTGTTACGAAGCTGTTTTTTGTTCAGTGTTTTTGTTTGTCTTTTCTTTTTTGTTGCCAAATTCATCAGTAAAAATAAAACCGCAGGTACTAATTTCACATGCAAAGTTATTTGGATCTTTGTAATAGGGTTCTTCAAAATCCTCTGGAGCATCTGGATTTCCCCATTTGCGATTTAATCCAAACCATGCCTCAAACTTTTCATAGTGTCTTTTATTGCGGTATACAAATTGTAACAAATCATCAGGTAAATAAAGCGACATTTCTAAACCGCTTTCCTCGAAATAAGCAAAACCACCAATTGAACCTAGTTGATGAGGGGTGCCCGGGTAATTTGTTAAATCTATATGTATTTTTTTATCAATGAATCTATTTTCATCCATTTGATCATCTTCTCTTAAGAAACTATCTTCCTTAATTATTCCCCGTAAAATTAGTTGACGTCGTGAACGAAATTTGCCACCTCTCATTTTCAATGAAGGATGTCTTTCGGAATCATAAACGCTCCATACTGAGGGTCCTAGACATGCGGTTAATTCCGCCTTGGTGATAAATATTGATATACCACCCGACCAACTCATTTGTCTTTTATCAGTATTTCTTCGACCTATAACTTTCATTTTTTTATCTACATAAATAATTTTCATTGAATCCTTTCTGTAAAATGTTGATTGATTGTTTTTAGAAATAAACTTGATGTGATTGTTAAATTAACAATGCACGGCCAAACCACGGGGAGTGAAACCCTCACGGCGGTGCTCCCACTTAAAATCCAAAGGGTGAAGTGGGTGTCCCGGCTGCAGCAAAACCCGAAGGCTTAGCCCTAAACCGTTAACTGTAATATGTTAATATTGGTACCAAGATAAGAAGATGTTCTATTAAAGAAGAAGCGATTTAACGTCAACCGCTTCTTCACAAGCATTTCGTTTTCTATTTTCCAATGAAAATTTCAGCAATATTTAAGTCACTTAGAATGATTATTCTCCTATTGTGTACCTTTATTATACTTTCCATTCATCCACTCCTCATATTCATCTATAGGATACCTTACGATATTCTGTCCTAACTTAATCCACTTTGGCCCTATTCCTTTTTTTCTCCACAACATTAATGTTTGAGTAGTAAGGTTTAACATATCAGCAACATCTATTGGTTTATAATATTTCATACTTTTGCTCCTTCATGGGTATTTCGTTTTTTATTTTTTTTTCTGAATGCTAGATTGTAAATTCAATAATAGTAATATCGAATGTGGGACTTTTCTTTTTCCAGACAACCACAGATATACAGCTTGTCTTGTTATTTTAAGATATTTGGAAAGAGGAATTATCCAATTATTTCCAAATAAATCTATAGAGAGTTGTTTTAATTCGTTAATTTTAATATTTTCTTGGTTCATAATTTTTCCTTTCAAATTTAGTGTTTCAATATTTAAATTTTATTTCTTTTTTATTTTTTGTAATTTCTTCACCCATGGGGGTGGAGTTCCAAAGTAAATAGTAGAAGTAGTTTCAGGCAGCCCTAATTTTCTCCAACTCTTAAGACTCCCTTTTAATCTAAGTTTTCTAAGATTTTTTTTCTTTTCCATTGACCTTCCTTTTCTCATTATCTTTTTTTGTTATTTTCAAGCCATGCCTTTCTAGCTGTTTGATGATAGCTTTAGTGAAATCCTCGATATTTCTGCCGTCTAAAGGTTCGAGAAACAAAAGTTTTTTTTTACTAGATTTTTCTTCCATTAGAGATGCCCCTTCTATTTTTTAAACCACAAATTTTTCTCCACGCAAGAAATTCATTAGCTGATTTAGTGCGTTTGTTACGATTGCACCATCTACAAGCTAAAGTCATATTTTTTAGAAAGTTTGTGCCACCTCTTCGAATTGATATAATATGGTCTAACTCCCCTTTTCCATGCAAAGGTTCGTTACAGTATGCACATTGATCATGTAAATTAATTCTTATTTTCTCAACATCTTTTTTAATAAAAGACCCAGCAACTTTCTTTTCTCTTTTCTTTCTTTTTATTGCATTTTGTTGATAAATTTCTTTATTATTATGGTAGTAATTTTTTGCTCTTTTTCTATCACATATCATACAGGTACTTCGAAGATATCCTGGTTTATGGAATGAAAAAAATTTATACGTATGGGGTAGCAATTTTTTACATTTATTGCATTTGATTTTTTTAATCATAACAGATCTCCTTTATTAAATTTTTGAATGTGGTGGATAGTTAGTTTAGTAGTGCCTAAACCACACAGTTAGATGGTTAACTGTGAAAAAAGTATCTTCTTCTACTTGCAACTAACTTATATTGCCATGACACCACCACTTGCCACAAGGGATTGAAGATACCTGATCTTAAAATTTTCAATTTTTTATGTTTCTTTCCCGTAGAATGTTCCGAGTACAGAGGGTTTCTTTAATGGCTAACCCAAGCTTGATATGAAAGCTTTAACGAAATTCAGAATGCATTCTTGTGTAATAGGAGTATAATTTTACACAAAAAAAGTGTTTAGCTTTGCGGATTGATTGAGGGCAAACGTTAGGTTTTGACCATAAAGACTCCTTGCTTTAGTACTTAGGCATCATGCCGGGGGTACAAGTTAAGAGTTAAATCCCCAGTTCATAAGGTGAACCAAAACGAAGTGGTAGAGTGTGCAGGGTGATTATATGTTTCCTCAAACCACTTGTATCCACCATAAGTTATGATTTCTCCAGTTTCATCATTATCAATATTTCTATAAATAAACATCACAGAACTCCAATCCTCATCAATAAGCATTGAATATTCTGAGACAGATGTTTTAGAGGTTGCAAAAGTCAATGGAGAGTAAATTAATATTAAAAAAAAAAGTATTTTGTGCATACTTTTAATTATTAAAAAATTGTGAAGATTATTTGTTTAAATTATGTTTAATCTGTGGTGATATATTCCAATTTACCTAACTCTCCACCCATATAAACAAATGCGAACAAAAGAGTTGTTACATTATCCAAATCATTTTTTTCTAACCCTTTATTAAAAAAGCACGAGAAAATTACATTATTAAATTCTTCTTGCTGTTGTGCAACAGCATCTTCAGGAAAATAGTACCATTCATATAATTCTATTTCTAAATGTTTATTATTATAGTTAATAATAATATCTAAATAATGATAATCATTTGTTCGTTGATCTATATCGGAATCAATTAAACATCGCCAAACTTTTTCTCCTTCAGCTGAATCTTGTTTGAAGACAGGTTTAGCAAAAAGTTCTTTTTCCTTAATAGGAAATGGATTTATCTTAGAATCAAAATCAAATACCGCTTTCCATTTTTTTATTATTGTTTCATTTTGTTCATAAAATTCATTTATTTCCTTGGATAATTCATCCATCTTTCCTTCTCTAATTAAATCGCGGATTTGATATAATCTTTCAAATGATTTCTCAAAAGTGTCTAGAAGTTTAGTTTTAATTTTCATTTAAATTGTCTCTTTTGGTTCAAATCTATCTTTTTTACTTGGAGATATTGGTAAATCCCAATCTAATGCTATGTGGAGTGTTCCTTCAACAATCTTACCATTAGGATATGTAAAAGTTCCCTCAAACACATCTTTTTTTTCACTATAATTTGCACTCCATACATCGGCAAACTCGCTTTCAAACTTAGATCCATCAGGATAATGAATTACTCCGTTTGCAAATTCATATGAAAGTTGATTGAACCATCCCTTAAATTTGGTTCCATCAGGACAAGTCATCACTCCATCTGAGGGGCAATCTTCATGCCAACGGCCTTTAAATTCTACACCATTACTAAAAACCATTGTTCCTTGTCCCCATTTTTCAAGTCCATCCCATTCTCCAACATACTCACTGCCATCTTTATAAATTATTCGCCCATTACCTCTCCCATCTTTATAAATTATTCGCCCATTACTTATCTCAGAATCTTCTTTTTCAAATTTTCCATCATAAATTGTACCAAACCTATCATTAAACTTTCCTTCAACTGGAATACCGTCATCAAAATATCCCTCAAAAGAAGATTCATATTTATCATCAAATTTTTCAAAAGTAAGTTTACCATGACCATGTGGTTTACCATTCACCATTTCTCCTTCATAAAGAGGTTCTCTATGCAAACCAAAATATCTCATATTGTTTAATTTTATTTTTTCTTTTTTAGTCATTTATTTATTGAATATTAAGTTCTAATTTTTTTCTTTCATCAGACCTAATTTTATCATAATCATCGTGCACTACTTCTAATAATGGAATTGCATTAGGAGCACTACATTGATATTCTACTTGATAATCTCCAATCCGAAAAATCAGTTTACCAAGAAATTCACCAAGATAATTTTGAATATTATAAGCTCTAACATTTTTATTAAACCAAAAATCTATTGCTTCACGACATAGTTTATATGAAGTATCTTGTTTTTCAAATTTATCAGTTATTTTTTTTGTAATATGTTCTCCAATTCTACCAGCCCTTGCATTTAGTTTCAAAATGCGACCTGAATCTGAATCTATCCATAAAACTTGTTGATTAAAATTTTTATCAGAAGAAGAAATAACATAAGGTTTTATTTGTGAGTTAAGCCACCTTTGTTCTTGAAAATATTGGTAATCAGCTATAGCTCCGCTATATTCATCACATTTTTCTTTTTCCCAATCTATTTTAACAGGATAAAGACACATTTGATGATCATCATTTTTTATTTTAGCAATATCTATAAGTTTTGCTGGTTTCTCTTTGATAAAAAAATGAAAAAATATCTTGCTAAAAACGTTATCATATTTTTTTTCAAAATTTACTCCGTGGATTTCTATATCTTTAGCATCTAACGACACGAAAGGAAGCATCATGAAAAATGAAATTAAAAGTAAAAATTTAAAAGTATTTTCCATCAATTCATCCTACCACCAACTGTGAGAAATGTTGACAGTAAATGCATCGCCATTCCCTGCGATATATGTTATTTTGAAAAAATGGTGGTACCAGAGTGGTACCAGAAACTTTTTAAAGTTTAAGCAAGCTTGAAAAAGGTAGAGAAACAAAGGAGTGCCCGTAGCTCAGTAGGATAGAGCACCAGATTCCTAATCTGGGGGTCAGAAGTTCGAATCTTCTCGGGCACGCCAAACCCCAAGTATCCTCTTATTTTTTGAAAAATAGTTTCAATCGGGTTGCAATCGGGTTGCAATTTAGTTTTACTGTTC
>Ga0315336_1002429_pt1 | contig 28514 bp, 25 predicted proteins | sample ASW5metaG_FD_204512 | JGI IMG/M metagenome (GOLD analysis project Ga0315336, IMG submission 204512) | Ammonia-oxidizing marine archaeal communities from Monterey Bay, California, United States - ASW #5 | ecosystem: Environmental > Aquatic > Marine > Intertidal zone | place: USA: California... | reverse complement strand
GAAGCCTTGGGTACGACCGATTTGAATGGTGGCGCGCTCTTCAACGCTGAGTTCGGTATAAGACATAGGGGCAGCACCGTACCGGAAAGGTCAGGTGTTGCACTCAGTTTTTGCCGCCGCCCAGCATATTTCTTACGAAGTAAGTTGCTATACAAAGGCACCTTAATCCCCCGTTTTGAATTAGTTCCGTCACCAGCTTGTTAATATTCCCAGCTGCAACGGAGATCACACTTCTCGCCTTGAACGACACATACCCCCCGTCTAGGATGCCCACCCCATAAGGCCCTGTGCAATTTGTTGCGCAAGGACGGTGTGCAAGAAGTTGCGCACCCCTTTTCTCGGAAACATTCCGCTTTTGATATTGGCGGCATGTTTCAAAGTTCACGGATCGAACTTGAGCGTCACGGAAGACCCAATGCACGCCAGCGCACTCAGCAAGCATTATCTGGAACTTGCCAGAAAGCCGGTCAATGACAGCAATTTTGCTGGCGACGATATTCGCTACAGCAGCGAATTCGAATTGCTCGAGGCTGAACTTGCCAAGGCCGGGGCACTGCACCAGACCACCGGCATCGACTGGCAGAAGGTCCGCGAAGGCAGCGAAGTGCTGCTCGCGTCGCTGTCCAAGGACCTGCGTGCTGCAGCCTGGCTCACATGGAGCCTGTTCCAACGCGAATCCTTCGCTGGGCTGCAGGCTGGCCTGAGCCTGCTGCAATACCTGTGCAGCAATCACTGGGACGAGCTGCACCCACGCAAGCCACGCACCCGCGCCGCCGCGATCAACTGGTTGCTGCCGCGCCTGGAGCAGACCTTCTCCGAAGACGTGCCGGTTGGCGAACAGCTGCCGCTGTTTCGCAGCCTCGCCGAGCAATTGCATGCTCTGGAGCAGTGCCTGTCCGGCCACTTGGGCGAAGAGGCACCGTTGCTGCTACCGCTGTGCCGCCAGATCGACGGCATGGTCAAACGCGCCAGTCAGGGACAAGCGCAGCCCGGGCCGGTAGGTGCGGCCCTCGCCCAGGTCAAGCAGGTCGCCAGCCAGGTCTTCGCTCCCGGTTCGCCGATAGAGAACGACAAGGAAGCGCTCAAGGCCGTGCGCAACCTGCAGGAGCAGGCGCGCCCACTGACCGCCTGGTGGCTCAAGCAGCGCACCAGCGATCTGCGCCCCCTGCGCCTCGCGCGCACCCTACTCTGGCTGAGCATCGATAGCCTGCCGGAGCACAACAGCGAGCAGATCACCGCGCTACGTGGCGTACCCGCCGACAAACTGGCGAGCTACCGCGAACGCTTCGCTCAGGGGCAGTACGCCGACCTGCTGGTGGACCTGGAAAACAGCACCGCGCGCGCGCCGTTCTGGCTGGACGGCCAGCGCCTGGCCTGGGAGTGCCTGCAGGAGCTGGACGCCGCGCAGGCCATGCGCGAAGTGGAGATCCAGCTCGCGCTGTTCCTGCAACGCGTACCGCGTCTGGAAGAGCTGTGCTTTCACGATGGTACGCCGTTCGCCGATGCCGAAACCCGCGCCTGGATCAGTGGCCAGGTCATGCCCCATGTGCAGCCGGCCACGGCCGCCCGACCGGAAGAGCCACCTGCCGCCGGCAGTATCCAAGCAAGCTGGGAGCTGGCATTGCAGGAAGCGCTGCCGCTGTTGCGCAAGGATGGCCTCAAGCCCGCCGTGCAGCAGCTCAAGCAGGGCCTGGCTCACGCCCGAGGTGGCCGCGAGCGCTTCTTCTGGCAACTGAGCCTCGCCCGCCTGTGCTACCAGGCCAAGAAATACGAGCTGGCCAAAACCCAGCTCGAAGCACTCGACCAGCAGCTCGAAGCCAGTGGCCTGGGCAGCTGGGAACCCGATCTCGCCCTCGAGGTACTGCGCCTGCTGCACAGCTGTTGCGAGCTGCTGCCGCAGAACCACGCCGTGCGTGAAAGCAAGGATGAGATTTACCGCAGGCTGTGCCACCTCGATCTCGAAGTGGTGCTGGATTAACCGCAAAGGAGAACACCATGGCCAAAGAAGGCTCGGTTGCACCCAAGGAACGCATCAACGTCACGTTCAAGCCGGCCACCGGCAATGCTCAAGAAGAGGTCGAGCTGCCCCTCAAGCTGATGGTGCTGGGGGATTTCACCCAGCGCGCCGACGACCGCAAGATCGAAGACCGCAAGCCCATCGCCATCGACAAGAACAGCTTCGACGAGGTCCTGGCCAAGCAGGAGCTGAACCTGACCTTCGGCGTGCCGAACCGTCTGCAGGACGAGCAGACCGATGACGAGCTGGCCGTGCAGCTGCGCATCAATTCGATGAAGGACTTCAACCCGGCCAATCTGGTCGAGCAGGTCCCGGAGCTGAAGAAACTGATGGAACTGCGCGACGCCCTGGTCGCCCTGAAAGGCCCGCTGGGCAACGCCCCTGCCTTCCGCAAGGCCATCGAAAGCGTACTCGCCGACGACGATTCGCGTGACCGCGTACTCGGCGAACTGGGCCTGGCGGCCAAAGAGAAGCTGGACGCCTGATATCACCGACAAGGAAGCACATCTACATGACCACTAGCGCAGCCGCCGTCGAGCACGGCAACCACCTCGCCGAAGGCGGCATCCTCGACCGCATCATCGCCGAAACCCGCCTGACCCCGGACGACGAGGCCTACGACATCGCCAAGCGCGGCGTCTCGGCGTTCATCGAAGAACTGCTCAAGCCGCAGAACGAAAACGAGCCGGTGAAGAAGGCCATGGTCGACCGCATGATCGCGGAGATCGACGCCAAGCTCAGCCAGCAGATGGACGAGATCCTTCACCACCCGCAGTTCCAGGCCCTGGAGTCCTCCTGGCGCGGCCTGAAGCTGCTGGTCGATCGCACCAACTTCCGCGAGAACATCAAGCTCGAGCTGCTCAACGCCTCCAAGCAGGACCTGCTCGACGACTTCGAGGACAGCCCGGAGATCGTTCAGTCCGGCCTGTACAAGCACATCTACACCGCCGAATACGGCCAGTTCGGCGGCCAGCCGGTCGGTGCGCTGATCGCCAACTACTTCTTCGACCCCAGCGCGCCCGACGTGAAGACCATGCAGTACGTCGCCAGCGTCGCCAGCATGTCCCACGCGCCATTCATTGCCGCTGCCGGCCCGAAGTTCTTCGGTCTGGAAAGCTTCACCGGCCTGCCGGACCTGAAGGATCTCAAGGATCACTTCGAGGGCCCGCAGTTCACCAAGTGGCAGAGCTTCCGCGAACAGGAAGATGCCCGCTACGTCGGACTGACCGTACCGCGATTCCTGCTACGCAACCCCTACGATCCGGAAGACAACCCGGTGAAGAGCTTCGTCTACAAGGAAAACGTCGCCGGCAGCCACGAACACTACCTGTGGGGCAATACCGCCTACGCCTTCGCCAGCCGCCTGACCGACAGCTTCGCCAAGTTCCGCTGGTGCCCGAACATCATCGGCCCGCAGAGCGGCGGAGCAGTGGAAGACCTGCCTCTGCACCATTTCGAAAGCATGGGCGAGATCGAAACCAAGATCCCGACCGAAGTGCTGGTTTCCGACCGTCGCGAGTACGAGCTGGCCGAGGAAGGCTTTATCGCCCTGACCATGCGCAAGGGCAGCGACAACGCCGCGTTCTTCTCCGCCAACTCGGCGCAGAAGCCGAAGTTCTTTGGCAACAGCGAGGAAGGCAAGACCGCCGAGCTGAACTACAAGCTCGGCACCCAGTTGCCCTACCTGTTCATCGTCAACCGCCTGGCGCACTACCTGAAGGTGCTGCAGCGCGAGCAGATCGGTGCATGGAAGGAGCGCACCGACCTTGAGCTGGAACTGAACAAGTGGATCCGCCAGTTCGTCGCCGACCAGGAGAATCCGAGCTCCGAAGTCCGCAGCCGTCGTCCGCTGCGCGCCGCCCAGGTCAACGTCAGCGACGTCGAGGGCGAACCGGGCTGGTACCGCGTCAGCCTCAGCGTGCGTCCGCACTTCAAATACATGGGCGCGGATTTCACCCTGTCGCTGGTCGGCAAGCTGGACAAGGAATAAGCACTTGAACGGATACGGCAGCCTCTTCGAACGCCTCGGCGGTGACGCCGCGCGACGTTCCGGCTGGAGCCGCGAAGTCGCGGCGATGGCCTCGGTGGCTGCCCATCTGGCCAAGATGCTCAGCACCCGAGCGGGCAGCGTGCAAACGCTGCCCGACTACGGGTTGCCCGATCTCAACGATATGCGCCTGTCGCTGCACGACTCGCTGCAGCAGGCGCGTATCGCTATCGAACGCTTCATCGAAGCGTACGAACCCAGGTTGACCCAGGTGCGCGTGCTGTCGCTGCCGCGAACCCACGACCCACTGACCCTCGCCTTCACCATCGAGGGCCTGCTGGAAGTGGATGGCCTCAAGCGCCAGGTCAGCTTTTCCGCCAGCCTGGATGGCAGCGGACAGGTCAAGGTCCAGTAAGGAGACAACGGATGTCCGGCAAACCCGCAGCCCGCCTCGGCGACCCTACCGCCTGCCCGAAGACGGGCCACGGCACCAACCCCATCGCCGCCGGCTCACCCGACGTGCTGTTCGACGGCCTGCCGGCCGCACGCATGGGCGACGCCTCCGCCTGCGGCGGAGCAATGGCCAGCGCCGTGATCCCCAACGTGCTGATCGATGGCAAGCCGGCGGCGGTGGTGGGCAGTGTGGGTGACCATGGCAATGTCGTGACCGCGGGCTCGGGGACGTTGGTTATCGGCACTGGTCACAGCCCGGCGCCTTTCCTCGCACCGGAAGCGCTTGGCATTGCGACCGCTGCAATTGCTGCGGCAACCAGCGCGGTCAAATCCGCTCTCCCGACCTCACCGCTGGCCCGCGCCTGGCAGGAAGAGCCGGGTGACCCCGCGCCTTTGGGCCTGGAAGAGGAAGACAAAGAAGAGGAGCTAGTCGAGCAGCTGCAGCAACAGGCGCGTCAGGGCATCACCCTGCGAATCGGCGTGTTCTTCGACGGCACCGGCAACAACCTGGCTAATGCTGCCGTGACCGAAAAGTGTCGCCAGGACGACCTGACCCTGCTGGACGAGCGCACCCTCGGGGAGATCGTCGAGTACTGTAGGGCGTATGGCTTCGGCGGTAGCGAAGGCAACGGCTTCTTTACCCAGACACCGGACAATAGCTACGGCAACGCGCCGAGCAACGTGGCGCGGCTTTTCGACCTGTACCAAGACGATGCGACCCGGAGCCTGGCGAAGGACGAGCGTAGCGCCAGCATCAAGGCATACCTCGAAGGCATCGGCACCAGCAGCGGGCAAGAAGACTCGGTGTACGGGCAAGGGACTGGTATGGGCGATACCGGCGTGGTGGCCCGGGTGATGCAAAGTCCGCAGAAGATCCAAGAGTCGCTGGACCGCCTGCTGGGTAATCACCCCAACCTGGAGATCGAACGGTTGGAATTCGACATCTTTGGATTCAGTCGTGGGGCTGCTGCTGCTCGTCACTTCGCCAACGAAATACTCAAATCGAAAAGCGGCATGCTGGCGAGTTTGTTCAATGCGCAGGCACCGGGGTTTAGCGCGGAATTCGACTGGACCACCAACGTTCAGATTAACTTCATCGGTCTGTTCGATACGGTGGCGGCCGTGGCCGACCCGTTGAGCTGGGACTTCAGCCTTGCGGACCACCACAATCCAGGTGTCAACCTGTACCTCCCGCCAGATTGCGCGCGCAAAGTGCTTCAGCTGAAGGCCCGTGATGAGATGCGCTGGAACTTCGCGCTCAATAGCGTGACCCCACATCATCAAGAGATAACCCTCCCCGGCGCGCACTCGGATATCGGTGGCGGCCATCTTCCGGTCGTACAGGAAAAGCTGATCCTCAGTCGTCCGGTCAGTTCCACGGTACCCGCGGGTATACCCACTGAGCGTACTCACGCGTGGCGCGAAACCGAGCGCCAGTATGAAAAATGGAAGGCTCTCGGACTGCCGGAGGATCAGCTTAGAAAAGACGTTCGCCGCATCCGCAAACTCCAGCCCCGCGGTGTCAACCATCCGCCGGAGGATTGGGTGTTAGGCCTGGTAACCATTGAGCGCCCGATACGCGGTGAACTTGCGCTGGTGTATTTGCGTGTGATGCGGGAATTGGCGGTGAAACATGGTGTTCCCGTCAAATCTATTCCCGACACTCCGGTTTTTGCGCTTCCTTTTGAACTCCAAGACATCGCCAAGAAAATGATGGCCTATGCCAACGGCAGCCGGTATGACCTAAACGAAGACGAAGAGCATTTGCTCCGATCGAGGTATATCCACCTATCCGCGCACTGGAAGCCCACCAGCGGTCTGCTTATCAGCAAGCCAGCGCCTAATGTGCGCTTGATTTACAACAACAAGCCACAGCAGGGCTATCCCGAATGAAAACTCTTGTTCTCACTTGCGCAATCCTTTTGCTCAGCGGCTGCATCAGCAGCCAGGCTCAACCGAAACTCCCCTATAGCGCTTGGTATGTCGGTGTATTCGCACCTGAATACATGGAAGTCTGGGTGGAAAGCGTGGATGTGATCGACCGTCGGGGGCTGGCCTACGAGCGCGTCAGTGGCGGGGTCCCTTCCTATACAGGCAAGGTCGCCGGCTGGCCCAAGCATCCAGCGGGGGGGGCAGGCAAGGACCTGCCAGGCATCGACCTGCCGGAAATCGTATTTGTGCGTTGGCAGTCGTTCGTTGAACCGCAGACCTACAACGTACGCATCAATATTCCCGAATGGGTGCGCAAGGAGATGCTTAAGCCTCAGCGTGGCTATTGCCACTTTCAGGGCAAGTGGTTGGATGGACAATTTCGCAAAGACATAACCATCGGCTTGGCCCCGGGTGGCATCGCCAAAGCCTGGGTAGGCGGACCCTGCTTGCAATCCATCGAGATTGGCCGCTTCGAGGCTGCAGTTAGCAAGCTAGGGCCGAGCCTCGGACAGAACGAGGGACGCTACGCCTACCCCCTTTCCGACAAAGCCAAGGCCTATGTCGAGCAACACGGGGTGCCCTATGACTCGTGGTAAACCCTCCTCACGCTGCGCCCGCCTGGCGCTCGCCGCCCTTGCGCTGACATTGGCCGCCTGCACCAACACTTCTCCGCCGCCGCGCGAACTGGCCGGGCGCTACGAAATGGTCGGCGTGATGGAAATGAGCTCACAACTGCTGCTCCATGAACAGGGCACGTTCGAGGCAGTGCTTTACTACGGCAGCCTCGACATCCAGGGTCGAGGGCACTGGGCAATGGTGGACGGGCAGATCGAGTTACGCGAACGCGGGCCGAGGGCCTTTTTCGACGGGATGAGACTTGTGCCAAGCGGCAACTGCCTGCTCGTGAACATGGACACCTCCACGGGATGCTACCGCCGACGCTAGGAGCCCCGCCGCGCAAGCGCGTCGGACACGGAACGACAAGGATGAATCGTTAGACATGTCTTTCAACCATTACTACCAGAGCGAGCTCACCGCCCTGCGCCAGCTGGGCAAGCGCTTCGCCGAGCGCAGCCCGGCGCTCGCGCCGTTCCTCGGGCAGGCCGGGCGCGATCCGGATGTCGAGCGGCTGCTCGAAGGTTTCGCCTTCCTCACCGGGCGGCTGCGGCAGAAGCTCGATGACGAGCTGCCGGAGCTGACTCACTCGCTGATGGATCTGCTGTGGCCGAACTACATGCGTCCGCTGCCAGCCTTCAGCATGCTGCAGTTCGATCCGCTGAAGCGCCCCGGCCCGGCACTGACGGTGCCGCGCAATACGCCAGTGGAATCCAATCCGGTGCAGGGCGTCAGTTGCTGCTTTCGCACCGCCTACGCCACCGAGGTGCTGCCGCTGGCATTGCAGGCGCTGGAGTATTCGGTCAAGGGCACCGGCGCGCTGCTCAGCCTGCGCCTGCAGATGAGCGCCGATGGGCATCTCGGCGAGATCGGCCTCAGCCATCTGCGCCTGCACCTGGCTGGCGAGCCCTATATCAGCCAGCTGCTCTACCTCAGCCTGTTGCGCCATCTGGGCGGCATCGAGCTGGTGCCGCTGGACGACCAGGGCAAACCGTTGACCGGCTCCGATGGCCGGCCGCTGGCCCCCTTGCAGCTCAACGCCAAGCAGGTCGAACCAGTGGGATTCGCCGAGGATGAGGCGCTGATCCCCTACCCGCTCAATACATTCCGCGGCTATCGCTACCTGCAGGAATATTTCGCCTTCCCGGACAAATTTCTCTTCGTCGACCTCAAGGGTCTGGAGGTCATCCAGCGCATCCCCGAGGACTTGCTCAAGCAGGCCCGCGGCCTGGAGCTGCGCTTCGACATTCACAAGGCCGGCGTGCAGCGCATACGTCCGACGCTGGACAACGTGCGCCTGTACTGTACGCCGGTGGTCAACCTGTTCCCGCACGATGCCATCCCGATCCGCCTGGACGGCAAGCAGGACCAGTACCTGCTGCTGCCGGCGGAGTACGATGCGCAGCAATGCGGCGTGTTTTCGGTGGATCGGGTCACCGGCTGGAAACCCGGCGGCATGGGCTACGAAGAATACGTGCCGTTCGAATCCTTCGAGCATGATCCCAGCTTCGATGTGCCGGTGGCGCGCCCGCACTACAGCGTGCGCCAGCAACCTTCGCTGCTGGGCGAAGGCCAGGAAACCTGGCTCAGCTTCGGCCTGCGCAACCTCGACCAGCACGAGACGCTGTCCATCGAGCTGACCTGCACCAACCAGAACCTGCCGCGCCAGCTTAAGCTCGGCGACATCTCCAAGCCCTGCGAAGACACCCCGGAATTTCTCAGCTTCCGCAATATCTCGGCGGTCACCCCGAGCTACGCGCCGCCGCTGCAGCGTGACTATCTGTGGAAGCTGATCAGCAACATGTCGCTGAACTACCTGTCATTGGCCAACGTCGAGGCGCTCAAGGTGATCCTCGAGACCTACGACCTACCACGCTATTACGACAAGCACGCCGACAACGTCAGCCGGCGGCGCCTCGGCGGCCTGACTCACATCGCCCACCAGCACGTCGATCGCCTGCATCGCGGGCTGCCGGTGCGTGGTGTACGTACCGAACTGACCATGAACCAGGACGGCTTCATTGGTGAGGGCGATCTGTTCCTCTTCGCCTCGGTGCTCAACGAATTCTTCGCCCTCTACGCCAGCCTCAACTCGTATCACGAGCTGCGCGTACAGAGCACACAGGGAGAGGTGTACCAATGGACGCCGCGCATGGGTCAGCAACCGCTGCTCTGAAACCGCTCAACCGCGGCATCCGCGAGTACAGCCTGTTCCAGGGTGTGCTGCTGGTGCTCGATCGCCTGCGCCAGCTCAATCCCGGTCTGGATGACGAGGCGCTCTATGAACGGCTGGAATTCCAGGCCAACCCGAGCCTGGGCTTTCCCGGCAGCGATATCGAGCACGTGCAGTTCTTCCAGGAGCACGCCGAGTGGCGCGCGCGCCTGCGCATCAACCTGGTTAGTCTTTTCGGCGCCGGCTCCCCGCTGCCGGCCTTCTACGGCGAACAAGCGCTTGGCGACAGCGAAGACGGCAACCCGACCCGCGACTTCCTCGACCTGTTCAACAACCGGCTGCAGCGCCTTCTGCTGCCGATCTGGCAGAAGTACCGCTACCGCGCTCGCTTCACCAGCGGCGCCCATGACCCCTTCTCGGAGCAGCTGTTCGCCCTGGTGGGGCTCAGCGGCGAGGCCATCCGCAGCGCGCCGGAACTGAACTGGAAGCGTCTGCTGCCCTATCTCGGCCTGCTCAGCCTGCGCGCACACTCGGCCGCATTGATCGAATCGGTGCTGCGCTACTACTTCAAACACGCCGAGCTGAACATCGAGCAATGCCTGGAGCGCCAGGTGGAAATCCTCGACGAGCAACGCAACCGCCTCGGTCTGGCCAACAGCCAGCTGGGCGAAAGCCTGGTGCTCGGCGAGCGGGTCCGCGACCGCGGCGGCAAGTTTCGCATCCATATCCGCCAGCTGGACTGGAATCGTTTTCACGAATTCCTGCCCATCGGCAGCGGCTACCAGCCGCTCTGTGCGCTGGTGCGCTTCACCCTGCGCGACCCGCTGGATTACGACCTGCGCCTGGAGCTTCGCCCGGACGAGATCCGTGAACTGCGCATCGGCGCCGACAACAACTGCCGCCTCGGCTGGACCAGCTGGCTCGGACGCGACCGCGCCGACGGCCTGGTCACCCTGGGCAGCAAGACTCATTAAGGAAGATGAAAATGATCAATGTCGATCTGCAACAACTGGTACAGGCGCTGGACGCCGAGACCAAGCGCGATCTGGAAGGCGCCGCCGAACGCTGCGTGGTACGTGGCGGCAGCAAGATTCTCGTCGAGGACCTGCTGCTTGGCCTCCTCGAGCGTCCCGATGGACTGCTCAAGCGAGCCTTGCTGGATGCCGAAGTCGATACCGGCGCACTGGCGCAGGCGCTGCAACCGCGAGGCGAGCACAGCGAGTCACGTAACCCGGTGTTTTCCACCGAACTGGTGCAATGGCTACAGGATGCCCTGCTGGTGGCCAGTCTGGAACTCGGCCAGAGCCAGATTGACCAGGCCGCACTGATTCTCGCGCTGCTGCGCAATCCGCTGCGCTATGCAGGCAGTCATTACCAGCCATTGCTGGCCCGGCTGGACGCCGAGCGCCTGCGCGACTTCGCCCTCAGCCAGCAGCCGCAGGCCGCGAACGGCAAGCAGCCAGCCAGTGGCGAATCCAACCTGGCGCGCTTTACCCACAACTTCACCCAGCAGGCCCGCGACGGCAAGCTCGATCCGGTGCTCTGCCGCGACTCGGCGATCCGCCAGATGATCGACATCCTCGCCCGGCGGCGAAAGAACAATCCGATCGTGGTCGGCGAGGCCGGGGTCGGCAAGACGGCCATCGTCGAAGGCCTGGCCCTGCGCATCGCCAGCGGGGAAGTGCCTGCGGCACTCAAGGGCGTCGAGCTGCTCTGCCTCGACCTCGGTCTGCTGCAGGCCGGCGCCAGTGTGAAGGGCGAATTCGAACGCCGTCTGCAGGGGGTGATCGACGAGGTGAAGGCCTCAGCCAAGCCGATCATCCTATTTATCGACGAGGCGCACACCCTGATTGGCGCCGGCGGCCAGGCCGGCAGCGGCGATGCGGCCAATCTGCTCAAGCCGGCCCTGGCGCGCGGCGAGCTGCGCACCATCGCTGCAACGACCTGGAGCGAGTACAAGAAGTATTTCGAGAAGGACCCGGCCCTGGCCCGCCGTTTCCAGCCGGTGCAACTGCACGAGCCGAGCGTTCCGGAAGCCGTCACCATCCTGCGCGGGCTGGCGCCGGTCTACGAAAAGAGTCACGGCATCTACCTGCGCGACGATGCGGTCACGGCCGCCGCCGAACTGTCGGCGCGCTACCTGGCCGGCCGGCAGCTGCCCGACAAGGCCGTCGACGTGCTGGATACTGCCTGCGCGCGGGTGCGCATCAGCCTTGCCGCCGCGCCCGAGGCGCTGGAACGCCTGCGTGGTGAGGTCGCCGTAGGCGAGCGTCAACGTGAAGCCGTACGCCGCGATCTGGCCGCTGGCCTGCCGGTCGACGCGGCTGTCCTCGAGCGGCTGGAGCAACGTCTGATCACGGCGGAGGACGAGATCGAGCAGCTCGAATTCCGCTGGGCCAAGCAGCGCCAGCTCGCCGAGCGCCTGCTCGACCTGCGCAAGCGCACCGCCGAAGCCCGCAGCGATGCGAACGAAGACGACGAGACCCCCTCGCTCGATGAGCTGGAGGCCGAACTACGCACCGTGCAGGCCGAACTCGCCGCCGCCCAGACCGAGCAACGACTGGTCAGCCATGAGGTCTGCCCGCGCCTGGTGGCCGAGGTGATCAGCCACTGGACCGGCGTGCCCCTGACGCAGCTGGCCCGGGAGCACAACGCCCAGGTCGCCAACTTCGCCACCGATCTGCGCGCCCGGGTGCGCGGTCAGGAACAGGCAGTGGAAGCGCTGGATCGTGCCATGCGCGCAGCAGCGGCCGGACTGAACAAACCCGACGCTCCGGTGGGCGTGTTCCTGCTGGTCGGCCCCAGCGGCGTCGGCAAGACCGAGACCGCCCTGGCCCTGGCCGATCTGTTGTACGGCGGCGAGCGCTTCCTCACCGTGATCAACATGTCCGAGTTCCAGGAGAAGCACAGCGTTTCCCGCCTGATCGGCGCGCCTCCGGGTTACGTCGGCTACGGCGAAGGCGGCATGCTCACCGAAGCGGTACGGCAGAAACCCTACTCGGTGATCCTGCTCGACGAGGTGGAGAAGGCCGATCCGGATGTGATGAACGTTTTCTACCAGATCTTCGACAAGGGCGTGGCGAATGACGGCGAAGGCCGCGAGATCAACTTCCGCAACACCCTGATCCTGATGACCAGCAACCTCGCCAGCGAGCGCATCGCCAGCTTTTGCGCGGCCGGGCAGCGGCCGGCGGCCGAGGATCTGGAACTGGCGATCCGTCCGCAGCTGTCGCAGCACTTCAAGCCGGCCCTGCTCGGGCGCATGCGCGTGGTGCCTTACTACCCGATCGCCGGCGAGGTGCTCGACGAACTGGTCATACTCAAGCTGGCACGCTTCGGTGAGCGACTGCAGCGTCGCCAGCTGCAGTTCAGCCATTGCCCGGGGCTGGTCACGCACCTCGCCGAGCGCTGCAGCGACAGCGACAGCGGTGCACGGCTGATCGACCATCTGATCGAGCAGCACCTGCAACCGCTGGTGGTGGACCGCCTGCTCGATGCCATGGCCAGTGGCGAGCCGCTGCAGCGGGTGCATGCCACGCTGGATGGCGACGGCGCGCTGATCTGTGAGTTCGCCTGAGATGTCCGCGATGTTCAATCAGGTGCCACAGCCACTGCGCTATGCCGAGGCCCTGCTGGGCCGCTTCGCCGGGCTGGCGCGCGCGGCGAATGCCGACAGCCTGCTCGGTGGGCTGGTGGAAACCGCGGCGCAGCTGAGCGATTGCCAGCTCAGCCAGCTCTATCTGCTGGACGCCACCCACACCCGCCTGACCCTCTCGGCCGAGTGGCACAACGGCCTGTTGCAGCCACGCGAAGCCACCAGCCTGCCGAGCGATTACGACGGCGAGCAGCTGCTGCAATACTGCCTGTGCCAGAACCAGACCCTTTGCCTTAGCGAACTGGACAGCAGCCTGCACGCATCGGGCTTTCTGCCGGACAGCCCGATTCCCTGGCGCAGCCTGCTCTGCCTGCCACTACAGGACGAGCAGCAGCGCGTCGCCGGCCTGCTGCTCACAGCCAGTACCGAGTCGCGCGAGCTGCACGGCTTCAGCGGCTCGCTGGCCCAGCTCGGCGCCTTCGGCCTCACCCAGCTGCATCTGCTCCAACGCCTGCGCGCGCCCGGCAGCACCACGCCTCCTGCCGCGCCAGTCAGTCCCTGCGCCAGCGGTTACGGCCTGATCGGCGACAGTCCGCGCATGCGCGCGGTCTACCAGCTGATAGGCAAGGTACTGCACAGCCCGGTCAATGTGCTGCTCACGGGAGAAACCGGCACCGGCAAGGAACTGGTGGCGCGCGCCATTCACGACTGCGGCTTTCGCCGCAGCAAGCCCTTCGTCGTGCAGAACTGCGCCTCGCTGCCTGAGCAGCTGCTGGAAAGCGAACTGTTCGGCTACCGCAAAGGCGCCTTCACCGGCGCCGACCGCGACCGCAGTGGCCTGCTCGACGCGGCGAACGGCGGCACGCTGTTTCTCGACGAGATCGGCGACATGCCGCTGCTGCTGCAGGCCAAGCTGTTGCGCGTGCTGCAGGAAGGCGAAGTACGCCCGCTGGGCTCCACCGAAACCCACAAGGTCGACGTGCGCATCGTCGCCGCTACCCATCGCGACCTGCGCAGCCAGGTGGAAAACGGCCTGTTTCGCGAGGACCTGTTCTACCGCCTCTCGCACTTCCCCATCGAACTGCCGCCGCTGCGCGAGCGTGACGAGGACATCCTGCGCCTGGCCCGGCATTTCGCCGACAAGGCCTGCGCCTTCCTTCAGCGCGATCTGTGTCGCTGGTCCGACGCCGCGCTCGAACGTCTGGCAGGCTATGCCTTCCCCGGCAACGTGCGGGAATTGAAGGGCCTGGTGGAGCGCGCCGTACTGCTCTGCGAGGGCGGTGAGCTGCTGCCGGAACACTTCAATCTGCATGTGGAGGCGAGCCTGGACAGCAGCCTGAACCTGCGCGAACGCATGGAACGGGTCGAACGCAGCCTGCTCATGGATTGCCTGCGCAAGAACGGCGGCAACCAGAGCCAGGCCGCCCGCGAACTCGGCCTGCCACGACGCACGCTGCTGTATCGCATGGAACGGCTGAATATCAGCCCGGCCGATCTCTAAGGAAGGAAAGACGCCATGTTCAACCCAGCCAACCAGGCCCACTTCACGCTTTGCCTCGAAGGCGACGAGCACGACTTCAAGGTGCTCGAATTCCAGGGCCGAGAGGCCATCAGCCAGCCCTATCGCTTCGACCTGGAACTGGTCAGCGAGCGCCCCGACCTGGATCTGGAAAGCCTGCTGCATCGCCCGGCGTTTCTCGCCTTTGCGCCGGGCGGCAGCGGCATCCACGGGCTGGTGCATCAGGCGGCCCAGGGTGAATCCGGCCAGCGCCTGACCCGCTATCGCCTCACGCTGGTGCCGCAGCTGGCCTACCTCGCCCATCGCACCAACCAGCGCATCTTCCAGCACCTGAGCGTGCCGCAGATCGTTGTCCAGGTGCTCGAGGAACACGGCATCCAGGCCGATGCCTACCGCTTCCAACTCGGCCCGGTGATCTACCCAGAGCGTGAGTACTGCGTGCAGTACGACGAGACCGACCTGCACTTCATCCAGCGCCTATGCGAGGAAGAGGGCATCCACTATCACTTCCAGCACAGCGCGTCCGGTCATGTACTGGTCTTCGGCGATGACCAGACGATCTTCCCCAAGCTCACCGCCACCGCCTATCAGCAGGACAGCGGCCTGGTCGCCGACCAGCCGGTGATCAAGCGTTTCGGCCTGCGCCTGGAAACCCGTACCAGCCGCGTCACACGCCGCGATTACGATTTCGAGAAGCCACGTCTGAGCATGGAGGCCGCGTTCCACAGCGACTTCCAACCTGATCTCGAAGACTACGATTACCCCGGCCGCTTCACCGAGCGCGCCCGCGGCAAGCACCTGTCGCAACGCGCCCTGGAGCGCCACCGCCACGACTACGAACTGGCCGAAGGCGACAGCGACCAGCCGCGGCTGGCGAGTGGGCATTTCCTCCCGCTCGGCGAACACCCCCGTAGCGACTGGAACCAGCTCTGGCTGCTCACCGAAGTGCTGCACGAAGGCAAGCAGCCGCAGGTGTTGGAGGAGTCGGTACTGGAGCTCCCCTCTCCCTCCGGGAGAGGAGCTGGGGGTGAGGGCGCTCCAGGCAACGCTCAGTTCCATCAGGGCTACCGCAACCGCTTCAGCGCCACGCCCTGGGACATCCCCTTCCGCCCAGCCCTTCACCATCCTAAACCGAAGGTGCTCGGAAGCCAGACCGCCGTGGTCACCGGCCCCGCCGGCGAAGAGATCCACTGCGACGAGTACGGCCGCGTAAAAGTCCAGTTCCACTGGGATCGCGAAGGCCAGGCCGACGACAAGACCAGCTGCTGGCTGCGCGTCTCCTCCAGCTGGGCCGGCGACCGCTACGGCGGCATCGCCATCCCGCGGGTCGGCATGGAAGTGCTGGTGACCTTCCTCGAAGGCGATCCCGATCAACCGCTGGTGACCGGCTGCCTGTACCACAAGGAGCATCAGGTCCCCTACGACCTCCCAGCGAACAAGACCCGCACGCTGTTCAAGACCCTGAGCAGCCCGGGCGGTGGCGGCTACAACGAACTGCGCATCGAAGACCGCCAGGGCGCCGAGCAGATCTACATCCACGCCCAGCGCGACTGGGACGAGAACATCGAGCACGACCAGAAGATCCGCGTCGGCCACGAGCGCCACGACACCGTCGAGGCCAACAGCTACGGCGAATTCAAGGCCGAGGAACACCGCACCACCCACGCCGACCGCAAGACCGAAGTCCGCGCCAACGACCACCTCACCGTCGGCAACAGCCAGCACCTGAAGATCGGCGCCGGTCAGTTCGTCGAAGCGGGCAACGAGATCCACTACTACTCCGGCAGCAAGGTCGTCATCGACGCCGGCATGGAACTCACCGCCTCAGCCGGCGGCAGTTTCCTCAAGCTCGACCCCAGCGGGGTGACGCTGAGCGGTGCGACGATCCGGATGAATTCGGGTGGCGCTGCCGGAAAGGGCTCGGGGCTGAAGATCCTGGCGCCGGTAATGCCATGGCTGGCAACCAGCGCCATTGCCGGCAGCCTCACCTCGCCTGCCCTGATCAACATGTCGCGGCAACTCAAACAGGCCGCGGCCGCCAAGCTGCTGTTGGTCAAGCAATGCGCAATGCAAGCCGATGGCTCATGCCACTTGGAGGTTTGCCCATGCGGCAAGAACGCGAGCACGGCCTGATGCAGGCTGTAGAAGAACCGGACATCGAGCGAGACGACCTCTACCTGCTGCTCGATAGTGCTGCATTACCGGCTCTGCAGATCATCTACCAGCACGACGACGAACCCCACCTGGAGCTGCTGTACCGAGGCACGCGCCATGAGTCCATGCTGGAATGCAGCCCCGTGCTGTACAGCCTCGCGGGGCAGCATCTGATGTGGCAGAACCGGGAGCGCTGGCAATCGGCAGGGCTGCTGTTGGAAAGCGCGGCGAGCATCGATGATCTGGCGAACCATTTGCGCAGCCTTCTCAGCGTCAGATTGCCCTCCGGTGAACTGGCATTCTGCAGGTTCTACGACCCGGCCTTGAGCGAACGCTTCTTCGACAGCCTCACGCAAGAAGAGCTGGGCGCTTGGCTCGGCCCGATCAGCGGCATCTGGCTGACCAACGAGCAGAGCGAATGGCGAGGTTTCACCACAAACCAGATTTCTCTCGGCAGAACTGCTGACGACGAGGGCTGGTTTGCGCTCCGTCCCGAGCACCTTGCCCATTGGCAACAACAGGAGCGACAGCGTTTCATCCAGCGCCTGATCAGCCATTTTTCTGCAGACAACTTTCATGAAAAGGCCGCCCCGGAGCTGGAAGCGGTCGTCAAGCAGCGCGTGCACGAAGCCGAGGCATTCGGTATCGAGGCAGAACGGCACCTGTTCGCTTACGTTGAATTAGCGCTGCAGTTTCCCGATGCCATCGACAGCCCCGAGGTTCGAACGGGGCTGACCAACAAGGAAGAACCTGCCGAGCACCGGCTGGCTCGTATCGAAGCCTGCCTGCTTGGACTGCATGGATAAAGCGAATGGAATACACGATACAGAGGGGCGACACCCTGACCCGGATCGCCAGCGATCACGGCATCACTGTCAGCAGCCTGTTACGCCTGAACCCGCAGATTGAAAACCCAAACCAGATCCAGGCAGGCCAGATCTTGCGCATGCCCGCGTCGAGCAGCCCGGCACGCCCCGGCTGCACCGCGGGACAGATCATGCAGGACAGCCAGTGCAGCGGGGCTGCATTCGACGTCGCCTTCTACTGGAACGAAGAAGTGCAGAGCCGCCAGGCGATCTATGAGGCGATCTACGGACGTGAAATGCACTTCCTCCACCGCTCGTTGTTCCAGCGTAACAACGAGCATCTCAACGAGACGGTACTGCCTGGCGAGATTGTCATCATCTCCAACATGCCGCGCACCGACGCCGACCGACAACGCCTGGAAGCCCTCAGGGAACAGGCGCGACTCGCAAGTGAAGGCATTCAACAGCTGTCACCCGCCGAAGCCATGACGGTCAAGCGGCATCTGGAAGTTCTGGACTACGTCTCGTTGGAAACCGTCGCATCCCACCAGAGCACCGCGCTGGGTGTACTGAGTGCCGCAGCCGGACGCCAGCTAGGGGACGTCAGGAGCACGCTGGAAAAGATCAACGTCGCGTATGTCGACGAGCTCAGCCGCACCGGAAACCCCAACCGATTTTCGCCGGAGTTCTATGCGAAGCGTCAGCAGCTATTCGGCCAGCTGAATCATTCCCTTGGCCGCCTGACCCTTTCAACTGTCAATATCCGTAATTACGACAGCATCAAGACCACGCTCGGCCTATCGACCAAATCGATCCTGCATAACGCTTCTGCGATTACTGAAAGAGGCGAAGTTCCGCAGCTTGGGCAACGCATCAATACGGTTTCGAATTGGGCGAAGGGCGCTAGCCGCTTAGGCTATTTGGGCATCGCCATCGACGGAGGCGTTCGATTGAATGCGATTCAAGAAGCCTGCACGGTGGGCAATGACCAAGCCTGTACCCAAACTAGCTTCAAGCAGGTAACCGGATTCTTTGGCAGTGCGGGAGGGGGTGCCGTAGGAGGTTTCGCAGGTGCCAAAGTAGCGACTGCCGTGGTGGGAGGAATTGCACTTGCGTTCGGTGTCACGATTGGAGCTCCTGTCCTCGCAGTGATCGCAATCGCTGGCGCCGCTGCCGGAGCCTATTACGGAGGGTCTGAAGGCGGCAGTTTTGGCGAAGAGGTGGGCACTATTATTTATCGGGGAATTTACTGATATGAACGAAGCCTCGGTGCTTGAGCGAATCTTCTATCTCGGGTGGCTGCTACTATTCGTAGCCGGAGGCATTAATGGCATTTATATCTGCTTCCACGGAATTCGTCGGCTCGACCCGTACTTCTCTCGGCTACCCAATATCAAGTGGGAATCCTATAGTCCGTTTGATACCTTCTGCCGAATGCACCGTTATAGTTTTCTTTACGCATTCGGTGTGACTCGACCAAAGGTAAGCCGCCCTGTAACTGCTTGGCTTTACTTCACCTGCATAACACTTATCGTGTACTGGATCAGCATGTTTATCGGCTTCCTTCGTCATCAATTCGATATAAATATTATCTCCTGATTGCAAACTGCATTCGATTGCAATCCTTTTCGGCCTATCAATAAGACAACTGGCAATGAGCGGGATGCAGTGGTGTTCGGTCTCCACCGCTCGTTAACCGTTCGGCAGGCAAAAGCAGTCGGGCGATGAACGGACAGGGATTAAGCCGCACAAAGTGACAAAATGACATCACAGCTGCGACGTGCAGCCCTTCCCGATGATCAGAGTCACTTTCATGCCCGCCAATCGACGCTATTCCATCATCCTCGAACACACCGGCCAGGTCCTGCTCGAGCAGGCCTCACTCGAGCAGGTCGAGGCGTTCTGGGACGCCAATGATGACCTTTACTTCGGCCTGCGCATCGAAGACGCGCAGAGCGATCACGCTCGCGTGTTCGTCACCGATGAAATTCCCGAAGATGAAGACGTCGTGCCTGCCTGATGTGATAACTCCAGGCCGGCACTAGCGAATTCCCCACAGGTGATCGAGCGAGAGCCGGCCGGCGCCTCGACCTATCAGCAGTAGCAGCAGCGCCGCCCAGCTCAGGTGAGTCGACCAGGCGTCCGGATAGACGAACAGCTGGATCACCAGCGTCATCAGCAGTAACGCCAGCGCCGATAGCCGCGTGAACAGGCCGAGCACCAGCGACAGTGGGAGCAGGTGCTCGGCATAGGTCGCCAGGTGCGCCGCGACGGACGGTGGCAGCAAAGGCAATGCGTATTCGCTGCGAAAAAGCTCGAACGTGCCCGAAGTAATGTCCAGCACGCCGCTCACCTTGGTGCGCCCGGAGAGGAGGAAGATCGCCGCGATGGCCAACCGTGCCGTCAGGCTCAGCAGTGAATCGCCGAGCAGCTGCTGTAATCGCTGCGCGGCTGCGTTCCATTGTTGCCGCAAACGCAGCGGCTGGTTGTGCATGGCGTTCATGACGGTTTCCTCATGTGGATGGCGTCGTCGGCGCCAGCGCGGCGAACGCGCCCGCCGCCAGCAGTCGGCCGAGCAGGTCGTTGAAGTCGAGTTGCGGCTGAATCGCCAGCGCCAGTTCCGATGCCTGCGCCAGCGAACGGCCAGCGGCGCAGGCATCGAGAAAGGCACAACCGGCGCGTTCGAGTGGCTGCCAGCCAATGCGGCCGGCACTTCGGCTTAGCAGTACCCCTTCGCCTTGCCAGACCAGTTCTGCCGCCACCACGCGCCCTTCGCGGGTGCAACTCCAGATGCTGAAAACCGGTAGCTCGGCGAACCACCGCCAACGCAGCGCAGCGCGCGGTACGAGCGCCTGCCGGGCCAGCTGCTCCGGTTTTTGCGTCGTCAAGCCAGCGAGGGCAAGAGCGGGTTGCTCAACGGCGCTGAATACCTCGAGCCAGAGCCGGTCCAACTGCGCGACACCAGACAGATAGGGCAACTCCCGCGCCGGTTCGAAGCCCTGCAGGAACGCCGGAAAATCCTCACCGTATTCGAGCAACGGCCCCCTGCGCGGCGGCATCTCGCGCGCGTACAGCGTCGCGGCGGCGGCAAACCACTCCGCCCCCACCAGTCGTTCGACGGCAGGAAAATTGGCGCGCAGCGCATCGACACAGCCCTTGGCCAGGGTGTTGCGGTAGACCGCGAAACCGGGCTGCCCCACCAGCGCAGCGACCTCGCCCGCCGCACTATCGGGCACGCCGGTCAGCGCCGCGACGAAGGCATCCTGAAATGCTGCCAGCGAGCCGCTCATTGCCAGGCCCTCACTTCATCGAGCACCTGCTGGGCGCGGGTGCGCTCGGCCAGCAGCGTCTCGAAGGCTGGCAGCTTGTCGTCGCGTTCGATCAGCGTCGGGCGCGGGCCGATACGCTCGATCAATTGCCGATAGAGCGTCCATACCGCCGCGTCCACTGGTGCATCGTGGGAGTCGATCAGCAGCGAGGATGCGTCATCCTGGCTGTGCCCGGCCAGGTGAACCTCCATGATCGGCGCGGCGGGAAAGCGCCGCAGGTAGGCAGCCGCATCGAAACCCAGGTTGTGTGCGCTGACCTGCACGTTGTTGACGTCCAGCAGCAGGCCGCAGCCGGTGCGCTGGCTGAGCTCAGCGAGAAAGTCGATCTCGTCCCACTCGTGCTGCTCGAAGCGCAGGTAATGGCTGGGATTCTCGATGACGATGCGCTGCCCAAGCACCTCCTGGGTGCGCTCGATGTTCGCCGCGATTCGTCGCAATGCCGCCGTGGTCCGCGGAAATGGCAGCAGGTCGGGATGGTAGTTGCCGCGCCAGCTCGACCAGGCCAGGTGTTCGGAGATCAACGCCGGCCGCACACGCTCGGCCAGCGCCTTGAGTCGCTGCAGGTGCGTCTCGTCCGGCGCACAGTCGGCGGCCAGCGACAGCGACACACCGTGCAGCGACAGCGGGTACCGCGCCCCTATCGCCTCCAGCCAGTCGAGCCGCGGCCCACCGCCGACCATGTAGTTTTCCGGATGAACCTCGAACCACAACCCATCCGCCACGCAGGCGCAGGCGTCCGCGTAATGCTCGGGTTTGAGCCCAAGTCCTGCTCCGAGAAGCTGCATGGCCGGCACGCTACGCTCAGCGCTCGACCGGCGTCAGCGAGCCCATCCCCTTGGGCGTCTCGATCGAGGTGCAGGTACCGGCGGGCACCAGTTTCCAGGCGTTGCCCTGGTAATCGCGCTTGGAACTGCCGGCGCAGCTGGTGCCGGCACCGGCCTTGCAATCGTTCTGTCCGGCCAGCGCGACGCCGTAGCATTTTTCCATGTCGCCTTTGTCGTTCTCGCCTGCCTGAGCGCCCGCGGCGATCGAAGCCAGGGCAATGGCGGCCGCCGCAAGGTTGAGAGTCTTCATGTTGGATTCTCCGCAATCGTTGAGTGGCCATCGGCGAATCTGCAGATGGCTCCTGAAGTAATTCGCTGCCTCAGTCGCGGTGGTTACAGCCAGCGAAAAATTATTTTGAGATTTCCCCGCGGCGCCCCTACCGTGACCCTGCCCGACGGGCGGCGGACATTTCGCGGTTCCACCTGTAACCAGAGCAGCCGATGGAACGAACTACCTCTCAGGAGACACTCCAGGCCCGCGAGAACGAGCTGCGCGCGCTGCTGCTGCGCGGGCTCGATGGCGATGCGAGGGCCTACCGGGCATTCCTCGACCAGCTCGGCGGTCATCTGCGCGGTTTTCTGCGACGCCGCCTGCCGCAGTCGGACGAGTTGGAAGACGTTCTGCAGGAAGTACTGCTGGCGGTGCACAATGCGCGGCAGACCTATCGCGCCGAGCAGCCGCTGACGGTCTGGGTGCAGGCGATCTGTCGCTACAAGCTGACCGACCACTACCGCGCCCGTGGCCGCCAGGCCGCGCAGACCGACTGGCTGGACGAGGCCGACGAGCTGCTCGCCGTACAGGACAATGAGCAGACCGAGGCCCGCCGCGATCTGGGCAAGCTGCTCCAGCAGCTGCCGCCACGCCAGCGGCTACCCATCGTTCACGTCAAACTGGAGGGCCGCTCGGTGGAAGAAACTGCGCGTCTGACCGGGCTTTCCAGCTCGGCGATCAAGGTCGGTATTCATCGCGGGCTCAAGGCCCTGGCGGCGAAGATTCGAGGTGGCGCATGAAAACCGATGACCTGATTGCCCTGCTCGCCAGCGAGGTTGCGCCGGTGGACCGGCACGTCGTCGCCAGGCGCTTCGCCACGGCGCTGCTGTGCGGGCTGGCCGGCGCGCTGTTGCTGATCGTGACCGCATACGGCATTCGCGCCGACCTGTCGGTGATCGCCACCACGCCGCTGTTCTGGGCCAAGTTGGCATTGCCGGCGACTCTGCTCGCCGGCGCGCTGCTGCTGACCACGCGCATGGCGCGTCCCGGCACGCGGGTAGGTCGCAGCTGGGTGCTACTGGCGGTGCCGGTGGCGATCGTCTGGGGCGCCGCGCTGGCGATCCTGATTACCGCCCCGGCCGACGCACGCATGCCGCTGCTGCTCGGCAACACCTGGCGCGAGTGCCTGGCGAACATCGTGCTGCTGTCGATGCCCGCCTTCATCGCCGCGTTCTGGGCGTTGCGCGGGCTGGCGCCGACGCGCCCACGTCTGGCCGGCGGCGCTGCTGGTCTGCTCGCTGGCAGCATCGCGGCGCTCGCCTACAGCCTGCACTGCCCGGAGATGGCGGTGCCGTTCTGGGCGCTCTGGTACTTGCTCGGCATGTTGCTGCCCGGCGTGCTCGGTGCACTGCTCGGGCCGCGCCTGCTGCGCTGGTGAGGCGCCGCAGTGCGCCCTGGTCCGGCATAATCGTCGACCCGCCCGCGGAGCCGAAGCCATGCAGATCGACGAAGAACTGACCCTGAAGAAGCTGGAGGTGTTTCTGGCCTTCATGCGCAGCGGCAATCTGGGCAAGGCCGCGGTGGAGCTGAACACCAGCAACGTCAGCGTGCACCGCGCCATCCACTCCCTGGAAAGCGCGCTGCGCTGCCCGCTGTTCAAGCACGAGGGACGCAACCTGATCCCGCTGGAAAGCGCCTACGTGCTCGAAGAGCGCGCTCAGCAGCTGGTCAAGGACGTGCTCGAGACAGTGCGCCAGACTCGCGAAGCCGCCGGCTTCTCGGCCGAGCGTTTCAAGCTCGGCGCGCTGTATTCGCTGACGGTGAAGACCGTGCCGCAGCTGATCATGGGTTTGAAACTGCGCCGCAGCGAACTCAACATCGACCTGATCCTCGGCTCCAACGTCGACCTGCTCTACAAGCTGAAGAACATGGAGCTGGACGCCATCCTGGTGTCGCTCAACGAAAGCGTGGCCGACCCGGACTGCGCCCAGGTGCAGCTGTTTTCCGACGACATCTTCCTCGCCGCGCCGGCCGACTCGCCCTTCGCCAACCAGAGCGAGGTGGACCTCAGCGACCTGCGCGACGCCACCTTCATCACCCTGTCCCAGGGCTTCGCCACCCATCAGGACGGCAACCGGGTGTTCCAGCTGGCGGGTTTCGAGCCGAAGGTGGCGATGCAGGTGAACGACATCTTCACCCTGCTGAGCATGGTCAATTCCGGGGTCGGCTACGCGCTGCTGCCGGGGCGCGTGGGCATGGTCTACGAATCACGGGTCAGGCTGATCCCGCTGCAGGCGCGTTATCACCTGCAGCAGCATATCGGCGTGGTGTTCCTCAAGGCCAAGGAGCGCGACCCCAACCTGCTGGCGCTGCTCGCCGAATGCCGGATGTACAGCCTGAAACACCCGAGCTGAAGCGGCGTAGATTTCGTGGGCTCGCAGGTAGGTTGGCGCTGAGCGCAGCGAAGCCCAACAGGGGGGCACAACCTGTTGGGCTTCGTCGCTGCGCGCCTCAACCCAACCTACGTGCTGTGTCCCCGTTCGCGATGCAGGGCTTGCCTGGCCCGGATTTCGTGGGCTCGCGGGTAGGTTGGCGCTAAGCGCAGCGAAGCCCAACAGTGGCCACAACTGTGTTGGGCTTCGTCGCTGCGCGCCTCGACCCAACCTACGCGCTGTGTCCCCCGTTCGCGATGCAGGGCTTGCCTGGCCCGGATTTCGTGGGCTCGCGGGTAGGTTGGCGCTGAGCGCAGCGAAGCCCAACAGGGAGTGCACAACCTGTTGGGCTTCGTCGCTGCGCGCCTCGACCCAACCTACGCGCTGAAACAGCGTAGGGTGGAAAACCGCTTCGCGGGTTTTCCACGCGCGGCGTGGGGCCAATCGGCCGGGATGGTCGGTCGCCACCGCAGCCGGTGGAAGAGGCTTCGCCGTCTTCCACCCTACGATTGCATGATTAGGCGACGGCTGTCTGCCCGGATGCCACCGGAGCCGGCCGGCCCAGGCTTTGCGCCACCACGTCGCCGATCATGTCCGCGGTGATCGCACTCAGCGTCCAGCCCAGGTGCCCGTGGCCGGTGTTGTAGAACACGCAGGGCGAACTGCCGCGGCCAACCTTGGGCATCATGTTCGGCATCATCGGCCGCAGACCGGCCCAGGGCACCACGCTGCGGGTGTTGACGCCGGGGAAGCACTGGTTGACCCACTCCACCAGCGGGCGGATGCGATCGGCGCGGATATCGCGGTTGTAGCCGTTGAACTCGGCGGTGCCGGCGACGCGGAAGCGGTCATCACCGAGGCGACTGCTGACCAGCTTGGTCTCGTCGTCGAGCAGGCTGACGATGGGTGCCGAGGCGCGGCTGACTTCGTCGGTCAGGTTGACGGTGATCGAGTAGCCCTTGACCGGATAGATGTTCACCCGGTCGCCCAGCTGTGCAGCGAAATCACGACTTGCGGTACCGGCACAGATCACCAGGCCATCGAATTCCAGGCGTTCGCCACCGGCAACGCCGCCCAACGTCACGGTCGCGCGCTTGCCGTCAGTGGCCACCGCCTGCACGTCCTCGCCATACAGGCAACGCACGCCGAGCCGCTCGATCGCCGTGGCCAGGCCATGGGTGAACTTGTGGATGTCACCGGTGGAGTCGCACTCGGTGTAGTAGCCGCCGTAATAGGTGCCGGCCAGGGTCGGCTCGATGCCACGCATCTCTTCCGGCGTCACGCTGCGTCGCGGCAGGCCGCCTTCGGCGAGCAGCCGGGAAACCTCAGCGGCATGGTCGAAGCCGGCCTTGTCGCGGTAGATGTGCAGGATGCCTTTCTTCTTCAGGTCGAAGTCGACACCTTCCGCCTCGGCCCAGGCGAATAGGTGTTCGCGCGCGGCGATGGCCAGACGCGCGGTTTCGACCGTGTTCTTGCGGTAGTTGGGAATCGAGCCGATGAACTCGGCGAACCAGGAGAGCTTGTGCCAGCTGGGCTTGGGATTGACCAGCAGCGGCGCATCGCTCTTGAGCATCCACTTGAGGCCCTTGACGATGGTCGACCAGTGGTTCCAGACCTCGGCATTGGAGGCCGACAGCTGGCCACCGTTGGCGAACGAGGTTTCCATCGCGGCGTAGCGGTGCTTTTCCAGCAGGGTGACCGAGAAGCCGCGCTTGGCCAGGGCATAGGCGGTGGTGACGCCGGTGATGCCGCCGCCGATGACTGCGATTGTTTTCATTGTTGCGCTCCAGAACGTCGAGGGGTCATAGCCCGTGCGCCCAACGCGCGGCGGGCGCCCCCTCTGTTCTGGACCTGAGAGATTCACGAGCGCGTGACGCGGCTCGCTTGCTCCTTCGGTGCGCCCGGCGACGAAAACCGGGCGGCTCTTCAGAGTTTCAGCGGTGATAGCGGTCCTTTTGCCTGAGAGTTTCCGGGGCGGTTGCTCCTTCGGCGCTGCCATGCGGCAGTCTCTCCCGCAATCACATCGATCCGCGTCGATCGCCAGCTGCGGCAAATCGTCACGCAATCGCAGGAGACACCCTGCCAGAAAAACCTAGCGCTGTAACCCCCGACGTTGGCCCGAGAAGACGAGAGGCCGGGCGAAGGGCGCAGCCGCTCGCGCCCAGCGCCGGCCGGCGGCATCGCTTCAGACCTGGAAGCGCGCGGTCAGCTCCTGCAGCTCGCTGCCCAGCCGCGCCAGCTGCACCGTCGAGGCCGCGGTCTGCTGCGCGGCAGCCGCCGACTGCTCGGCCACATCGCGCACGCTGAGCACGCTGCGGTTGATGTCTTCGGCCACCGAACTCTGCTCTTCCGACGCCGTGGCGATCTGCATGTTCATCGCCTGGATGGTTGAGATCGTGCGGGTAATGGCCTGCAGCTCGTCGCCGACATCACGCGCCAGCCTGACCGTCTCATCTGCCAGGCCGCGGCTGCTGTCCATCAGCGAGGAGGCATGCAGCGCGCCCTTCTGCAGGTTGCCGATCAGCTCCTCGATCTGCGCCGTGGACTGCTGGGTGCGCAACGCCAGGCCGCGCACCTCGTCGGCCACCACGGCGAAACCGCGACCGGCGTCACCGGCACGAGCCGCTTCGATGGCGGCATTGAGGGCAAGCAGGTTGGTCTGCTCGGCAATGCCGTTGATCACCGTGAGCACTGTGCTGATGCCGGCCGTTTCCTGGTTCAGCTGCGCCATTGCCTCGGCCGACAGCCCGACCTGGGAGGACAGGCGGTCGATCTGCGTCAGGGCCCGCTGCACCACCACATCACCCTGCGCCGCTTGGCGGTCGGCATGCTGCGCGGCGCTGGATGCCTCGTCGGCATTGCGCGCCACCTCCTGCACGGTCGCGGCCATCTCGTGCATGGCGGTGGCGACCTGATCGGTCTCCAGGCGCTGGCTCTGGATGCCCGCGCTGGTCTGTTCGGTCACCGCCGAAAGCTCCTCTGCCGCGCTGGCCAGCTGGCCGGTGATGCCGCTCATGCGGCCGATCAGGTCACGCAGATTGTCACGGGTGCGGTCCAGCGCATCGAGCAGCTGGCCGAACTCGTCGCTGCGTCGCTGCCGCGGCTGCTCGGTCATGTCGCCGGCACCGATGCGTGCGGCGATCGCCACGGCCTGGGCCAGCGGTTGCGTCAGCTGACGCACGATGAGCCAGCTGATCAGCGATCCCAGCGCCACCGCCAGCAGCGTGATCGCCAGCAGCAGCGCTTTCTTCTGCCCGGCTTCGGCGCTGCGCTTGTCGGTCTGAATCTGCACGATTTCGCTGGTGTTGCGGTAGATGCTGTCGAAGATGCTTTGCATTTCTTCGCGCGCCTGCGCCTGGGCGGCGACGATCGGCGGCAACTGGCCGAACTGGCGGATATAGGTCGCCACCGAATCACGCAGAGGCTGCAGGTCGACGCCAGGGGTGCCGGCCAGCTGGGTATCCAGCCTGTCCACCGCCGCCTGCAGCGTGCTGAACTGTTGCTGCAATTGCTGCAGCGACTGCTCGGTCTCGGTCATCAGATAGCCGCGCACCATGAAGCGCACCATGCGGTTGTGCTTGGAGACTTCACCGGCCTGCAGGCCGATGGCTGCGCTGCGCGGATCCTCATGCATGACCGGTGCGTCCGGCGTGCCAGCCCAGCGGGCCTCCAGCTCGGCGATCAGTGCGTCGGACGTATTGCCGGCCGCGACCCAGCTGCTGCGCGTCTTCACTTTGCGTTCCCAGAGCCCGGCCAGTTCGAGGAAGCGCTGGCGGTAGTGCTGGGCCTTATTGGCGATCGCCTCCAGACGCTGCAGGTCCTGCGGATCGCTGAATTCAGCCTTCTGCTGCTGCACCAGCTCGACGACCCGGGCCACGGACTGTTCGACCGCCTCGACATGCCTGGGATCGCCGCGGGTCTCGAAGGCGACCTGGGCGTAACGGATGCGGTTGGCCTCGTCGAGCAACCTGGCCGCGCTCTGCGCCTTGTCGCTGCGCGAGATCAGTGCATCCATGCCATAGATACCGATCAGTGCAACGGCGATGGTCAGCGCCAGAACGGCGGCGAAGCCGAGGGCCAGTTTGTGACTGACCTTGAGAGAGTTCATCTTTCGGTATTCCTTGATGAACGCAAACGCGCCCCGGAAGGGCGCGCTGCGTATGGCTAGTGACTACAGCCGTGGTCGGCTCAGCCCAACAATCCACGCATGACGAAGAACAGAAGCGACGGCCCGAGCAGGCAACCCAGCGCGGTGTAGAACGCCGCAGTCAGGCAGCCGTAGGGCACCAGGCGGGCATCGGTGGCCGCCAGGCCGCCGGCCACACCGCTGGAGGTGCCGATCAGGCCGCCGAAGATCACCGCGGCACGGGGGTTGTTCAGGCCGATCATCGGCGCCACGAACGGCGTCGCGATCATCACCAGAATCGCCTTGACCAGGCCCGCGGCGATCGACAGCGCCATCACCTC
>Ga0315336_1002428_pt1 | contig 28540 bp, 22 predicted proteins | sample ASW5metaG_FD_204512 | JGI IMG/M metagenome (GOLD analysis project Ga0315336, IMG submission 204512) | Ammonia-oxidizing marine archaeal communities from Monterey Bay, California, United States - ASW #5 | ecosystem: Environmental > Aquatic > Marine > Intertidal zone | place: USA: California... | reverse complement strand
CGTCCCTATCAGCGCGCTACTTCGTCGCAGAAGTGCGTCCGCGCCGGCGGCAAGCACAACGACCTCGACAATGTCGGCTACACCGCGCGGCATCACACCTTCTTCGAGATGCTCGGGAACTTCTCGTTCGGCGATTATTTCAAGGAACGGGCGATCGAACTTGCCTGGAATTTGATCACCAAGGAGTACGGGCTTCCAAAGGACAAGCTGCTGGTCACCGTTTATTCGGAAGACGAGGACGCGGCAAAGCTCTGGAAAAAGATCGCAGGGCTACCCGACTCGAAAATCATCCGGATCGGGACGTCCGACAATTTCTGGCAGATGGGCGACACCGGCCCGTGCGGTCCTTGCTCCGAAATCTTCTTCGATCATGGCGACAAGATTCCGGGCGGTCCTCCCGGCTCGCCGGATGAAGACGGCGACCGTTTCATCGAAATCTGGAATCTTGTGTTCATGCAGTTCGACCAGATTGCGCCGGGCAACCGTGTCGCGCTGCCGAAGCCGTCGATCGACACCGGCATGGGCCTTGAGCGCATCGCCGCCGTGCTTCAAGGCAAGCATGACAACTACGATATCGATCTGTTCGTTGCACTGATCCGCGCCATTGCCGATCTGACCGGCGCCGATCCGCACGGGCCGATGAAGGGCTCGCTGCGTGTCATCGCCGACCATCTGCGTGCATCGTCGTTCCTGATTTCCGATGGCGTGCTGCCGTCGAACGAGGGCCGCGGCTACGTGCTGCGCCGGATCATGCGCCGCGCCATGCGCCACGGGCAGTTGCTCGGGGCGAAAGAGCCGCTGATGTATCGTCTCGTCTGGGCGCTGGTGCGCGAGATGGGGCAGGCCTATCCCGAACTGGTGCGTGCTGAAAACCTGATCGAGGAAACGCTGAAGCTCGAAGAAACCCGCTTCCGAAAAACGCTGGATCGCGGTCTCACCATTCTCGACGAGAAAAGTGCGTCGCTGAAGAAGGGCGATATGTTCGACGGCGAGACTGCGTTCACGCTGTACGACACTTATGGATTCCCGCTCGATCTAACACAGGACGCTTTGCGCAATCGCGGCATCGGCGTCGATATCGCGTCGTTCACCGATGCGATGGAGCAGCAGCGCAAGAAGGCGCGCGCGGCATGGTCGGGCTCAGGCGATACCGCGACCGAGAACATCTGGTTTCCGCTGCGCGAGAAACTCGGTGCGGCAGAGTTTTTGGGCTACGACACGGAAATCGCTGAAGGCGTCGTCACTGCGCTGGTGAAGGACGGCAAAGAGATCGACAATGCGAAAGCTGGCGACAGCGTTGCCATCGTTATGAACCAGACGCCATTCTACGCCGAATCCGGCGGTCAGGTCGGCGACACTGGCGTGCTGAGCGGTGAAGGCGTTCGCGTGCGCGTCACCGACACCCAGAAGAAGGCCGGCGATCTGTACGTGCATCTCGGCACCGTCGAGCAGGGCACGGTGAAACTCGGCGTGCCGTTGCAGCTTGAAGTCGACCACGCGCGGCGCACGTCGATCCGCGCCAATCACTCCGCGACGCATCTGCTGCATGAAGCGCTGCGTCAGGTGCTGGGCGATCATATCGCGCAGCGCGGCTCGCTTGTGTCGCAGGAGCGGCTGCGTTTTGATTTCGCGCACAACAAGCCGATCACGGCGGATGAGCTGCGGCGCATCGAAGACATCGCCAACGACGTCGTGCTGGAGAACGGCGAAGTCGTGACCCGCTCGATGGCGATAGACGATGCGCGAGAATCTGGCGCGCGCGCGCTGTTCGGTGAGAAGTACGGTGATGAAGTACGCGTCGTTGCGATGGGCAGTGCCCAACGCGACGGTGCCGCGAGCAATTCGCTCGGCTGGTCGGTCGAACTCTGCGGCGGAACCCATGTGCGCCGCACCGGCGACATCGGGCTGATTTCCATCAGCGGCGAAAGTGCGGTTGCCTCTGGCGTCCGGCGCATCGAGGCGCTGACCGGCAACAATGCACGCCACGCGGTGAACGCAACCATTCACACTGCGAAGGCTGCGGCTGCAGAACTGAAAACCACGCTGGACGATCTGCCGGTGCGTATCGCCGCACTGGTCGACGAGCGCAAAAAGCTGGAAGCAGCACTGTCAGACGCTCGCAAGAAGCTTGCGATGGGCGGCGGGGCGGCTGCGGGCAGCGGCGGGGGTGCAACATCCGACATTCGCACCATCGGGGACGTGAAGTTTCTTGCGCGCGCCGTCGAAGGCATCGAGATCAAGGATCTCAAGAGCCTCGCCGACCAAGGCAAGAAGCAGCTCGGCTCCGGCGTTGTCGCGTTCGTCGCGACCAGCGAAGACGGCAAGGCGAGCGTGGTTGTCGGCGTGACGTCCGACCTGACCGGTCGCTTCTCGGCGGTCGATCTGGTTCGCAAGGCCTCCGAAGTGCTCGGCGGCAAGGGTGGCGGCGGCAAGCCCGATATGGCGCAGGCCGGTGGCCCCGATGGCGCGAAGGCCGATGCTGCGCTGAAGGCGATCGAAGCCGCAATGGGTGCGTAACCCGCGCGCTTCATGCGTCGCTGCGAGAAATAGACAAAAAAAGGCGCGGAGATTATCCGCGCCTTTTGTATTTTTGCGTTTTAGCCTTGTTTGGCAGGGCTTACGCCGCCATTGCCTTGGTGAGGTTTTCGGCGACCTTGTCCAAAAATCCCGTGGTCGAGAGCCAGCGCTGATCGGCGCCGACCAGCAGCGCCAGATCCTTGGTCATGAAGCCGCTTTCGACGGTATCGACGCAGACCTTCTCGAGGGTCTTGGCGAACTTCGCCAGTTCCGCATTGTTGTCGAGCTTGGCGCGATGGGCGAGACCTTGGGTCCAGGCGAAGATCGACGCGATCGAGTTGGTCGAGGTTTCCTTGCCCTTCTGATGCTCGCGGTAATGGCGGGTCACGGTGCCGTGGGCGGCTTCGGCTTCCACCACCTTGCCATCCGGCGTCAGCAGCACCGATGTCATCAGACCGAGTGAGCCGTAGCCCTGCGCCACGGTGTCCGACTGCACGTCGCCGTCGTAGTTCTTACACGCCCAGACGTAGCCGCCGGACCATTTCAGCGCCGAGGCGACCATGTCATCGATCAGGCGGTGCTCGTAGGTCAGACCCTTGGCCTCGAAGTCCTTCTTGAACTCGGTGTCATAGACTTCTTGGAAGATGTCCTTGAAGCGGCCGTCATAGACCTTGAGGATGGTGTTCTTGGTCGACAGGTACACCGGATAGCCGCGCGACAGGCCGTAGTTCAGCGAGGCGCGGGCGAAATCGCGGATCGAGCCGTCGAGATTGTACATGCCCATGGCGACGCCGGATTCCGGCGACTTGAACACTTCCTTCTCGATCACCGTGCCGTCCTCGCCGACGAACTTCATCGTCAGCACGCCCTTGCCGGGGAACTTGAAATCGGTAGCGCGATACTGGTCGCCGAAAGCGTGGCGGCCGATGATGATCGGCTTGGTCCAGCCGGGAACCAGTCGCGGCACGTTCTTGCAGATGATCGGTTCGCGGAAAATGACGCCGCCCAGGATGTTGCGGATGGTGCCGTTCGGCGACTTCCACATTTCCTTGAGGCCGAATTCCTTCACGCGGGCTTCGTCCGGGGTGATGGTGGCGCACTTGACGCCGACGCCGTGCTTCTTGATCGCGTTGGCCGCGTCGATCGTGACCTGATCGTTGGTCTTGTCGCGGTATTCCATCCCGAGGTCGTAATATTCAAGGTTCACATCGAGGAACGGGTTGATCAGCTTGTCCTTGATGTACTGCCAGATGATCCGGGTCATCTCGTCGCCATCGAGTTCGACGACGGGGTTGGTCACCTTGATTTTTGCCATGGGGGATCGGGCCTTAGGATTAGGGGGCGGAAGGGGCGTGCGAACCGCAAACGGTTCCGATGCGAGGCTATAGCACTCACCTTGGCGTGCTGGAAGGCAACGCACCTGAGACTTTCTGGCATGTCGGGCCGGGGCGCGTTTCTGAGCCCCGATTTTTTGGGCTGTTCGACGCCAAATACATGAGCACCGAGCCGCTGTGACGGCATGCAGGAAACCGTGCAGACCCAAAACCCCTCGACACTTCCGCCAACGGTATTGTCGGACCGCGGCGGATCCCCGGAGTGCCGCCGGTTTCTCAGCTCGCGTTTTGCGCGAGATTCAAACGATTCCGTAACCCCTTTGATTTATAACGATAATTTCAGGCGGCCGCGATCCAAGTTGAATCGATCTGTTCGGTTCTTGATTCAATGTTTTCACAGCTTGAATCAAAGTCTTCACAGGCCGATTCAAGGACCCTTCAGCAACTGAATCAGAATCTTCAGATCTTGATTCAAAACCTTCACAGGTTGAATCAGCGTGGTCACAGCCTGATTCAAAACGTTCATGGCTTGAATCGCAAACTGAGCCGATCTCTCGCCAATTGGGGTCTTACTGGGCTTTTGGACCCGGCGTGAAAGGCCCCGGCGGCGCCTTGGTGATCAGGGCGGTGACGAGCAGCGCCACAACCGCGAAAATGAAGGTCAGCCAAAAAGCGTCGATATAGGCGAGCACGTTGGCCTGGCGCTGAACCAGCCCGGCCACTGTGCCGACACTGCGTCCGGTGGCGGTTCCGGTGCCGTGGGCGGCGAAATGCGCCGTCAATTTTCTGAGAATCTGTTCCAGCTGATCCGAGGCGCTTGTGACATGCTGCCCGAGCAGATTGGAATGCACCTGTTCGCGCACCCGTAGCCACGTTCCCATCAAGGCGACACCGAACTCCGCGCCGCCGAGCCGCATGATCTGGATATAGGCGGCGAACGCCGTTGCGCGGGTAGGGTCTGAGTTGGCAAGCGCGATGAGGATGATCGGTGCCAGCGTGAACGATTGGCCGATGGATTGCAGCAGCACCATGGGAATGAAATCGCCCAGCCGCCACGCCTGGGTGATCTGGGTTCCGAGCAGGGCGGCGGCAGCGAAGGTGATCAGGCCGATCACCAGCACGATTCTTACGTCGAAACGCCGCAGCAGCCAGATCGACAGCGGAAAGGTCACCGCCATAGGCAAGACGCCGTAGACCAACAGAAGCCGACCGGTTTGTTCGGGCCGGAGCTGCGCCACGGTCGACAGGAAGTTCGGGACCAGCGACGAGTTGGACAAGCTGGTCAGGGTGTAGAGCAGGATCACGACCAGAGCGAACCCGATGTTGCGCGACAGCAGGACATTCGCGTGCGCCCACGGATCGCGGACCAGAGCTTCGTTGATGAAGAACGCGATCAGCAGCAATACGCCGCACGCGAGCAGCGCCACCACGGTCCCCGAACTGAGCCAGTCCAGCCGGTTGCCCTGATCGAGACCGGCATAGACCATGGCGATGCCGGTGCCGAGCAGCAGCATTCCGCCCCAGTCGGCGGTTTCCAGCAATGTCCGGTTGATCGGATCCCGTGGCGCGCCGAGATAGACCAGCACGGCCATGAGCACTGCAATGATCGCGTCCTGCCAGTAAAGCCATTGCCAGCCGACATGATCGACATAGAGGCCGACCAGCGCGGGGCCGAAATTGAGAGAGAAGCCGACCCGCAGGGCATAAATGCCGATCGCCACCAGCCACCACTGCATCGGCAGGTTGCGGAAAATGATCATCAGTGTCGCCGGCACGAACGTGCCGAGCAGCAACCCGTGAAGAATCGTTAGGGCAAAAAGTGTCTGGTAATCGCGGACAAATGGAAGAATCAGCGAAACGACGGCGAACACCAGGCTCGGTGCACCGAGAATGCGGCGCAGGCCGAACGCGGTGGCGAGCCACGCCACCGCGGGCGCGATGAAGATTTGCGATGCCGTCGACGCCGTACTGAGCCACGCGCCTTCGTCGAAACTGAGTGAAAAGGCACCCTTGATATCGGGCAAGCCAATCGAAAACATCCGGCTGTCGATATTCGCCATCGACGAGCCCAGCAGGACCGCGATCACGGCAAGCAGGGGAAAATGGACCGCCTGACCGGTGGAGACCGGCCCTGAGGCGATGATTCTAGTTTCCGCCACCGGCCTTGGCTCCGGCGTTGGAAGGAGCAACCGATCCCTCGGTGTTGATCCGCGTCACCGCGGACATGCCGGGCAGCAGATTCTTAAGCAACGGCTGGCCCTTGTCGAATTCGATCCGCAGCGGGATGCGTTGCACCACCTTGGTGAAATTGCCGGTGGCGTTATCGGGCGGCAACAAAGCGAATTGCGAACCGCTGGCTGGCGAGATGCGGGCGACGTGGCCGTGCAGAACCTCGCGCGGGAAGCTGTCGATGGTGATGTCCACGGGTTGACCGGGTTTCACGCGCGTCAGTTGCGTCTCCTTGTAGTTCGCAATGACGTAGACGTTCGGCAGCGGTACGACGTTGAACAGGTTGCTGCCGATATTGACGTAATCGCCGGGCTGAACCTGCCGCGCGCCGACAATGCCGTCGAATGGCGCCACGATACGGGTGTAACCGAGCTTGAGTTTTGCAGCCTTCAGCGCCGCTTGAGCGGCGAGGATATCGGCGGCCCGCTGTTTCTTGGTGCCGGCCAGCACCTCCATCTGATGCTGTTGTGCTGCGATCACGGCGCGGCTGGCACGAACATCGGCCTGCGCCTTGGCAAGGGCTGCCGTCGCTTGCTCCAGTTTCTGGCGCGTGCCCGACGCGGTCAGGGTCAGGGAGCTCTGACGGTCCTGCTCCTGCTGAGCCTCGGTCTGGACGGCTTCGGCAGAAGCGCGCTGCGCCTCCGACTGCGCGATGGTGGCGTATTGGAGTTCAACCTGATTGGAGAGATTATCGAGGGCTGCCTGTGCCCCGGTGACGGTGGCCTCCATTTGCGCGACCTGCGCCTCGTAGTCCGCGGGATCGATCTCAACCAGCAGGTCGCCGGCCTTGACGCGCTGGTAGTCGCTCGCAGCCACGGTCTTCACCTCGCCGGCGACACGGCTGCTCAATTGCGAGACCTCGGCGCGGACATTGGCGTCATTCGTCGACTGGATTCTGGCGCCGCTGACCCAATCGTCCCAGCGCAGGGTCGCCAGCACGACGAAGGCTACGGCGGCAACGACGCATAGGGCTGGAATAGCCAATCGCCGCCATGCGGCGCTTGCGGTCGGCGCGTTGGGAGGCTGCCCGGTGCTGGCGGGTGGGGATGACGGAGCGGGATTGTTGTCTGTCTGTGCCACGGATCACCTGGTCGCTTAAGATGGCAACTTACTCCAATTGGCGGCCGGACTTCAAAAGCGGAACGTATCGTTTTTGTCATGCCCGCATTGCAGCGCAATTCGCCTGCCGGGCAGCCTTCCCAAAAATGTCTTGACCTCACGGGCGTCAACTGCGTTACGGGCACGCGAAACACTCAATATGACGGGTTCAAATAGAGGCAATGACGGGTTCGGGCACCGACAAAACCAAGACGCGAAAAGAATTGGCAGGACCAGTTGTGGTTCTGGTCGAGCCGCAGCTTGGCGAGAACATCGGCATGTGCGCCCGCGCCATGGGCAATTTCGGCCTGACGCAGCTGCGCATTGTCAATCCGCGCGATGGCTGGCCGAATATGGCCGCCCAGCGCGCCGCCGCAGGCGCCGATCATATTCTCGATAAAGTCGAGCTGTTCGACACGGTCGAGGCGGCGGTGGCCGACTGCTCGCTGCTGTTTGCAACCACCGCGCGCGCGCACGATCAGGCCAAGCCGGTGGTCGGTCCCGAGGAGGCCGCGCGCCAGATCGTGGCGGAATCGGTTGCGAGCGGTGCGGCGGCGATCATGTTCGGGCGCGAGCGCTACGGCCTGCAGAACGACGAGGTCGCGCTCGCCAATCGCATCGTGACGTTTCCGGTCAATCCGGGCTTTGCCTCGCTGAACCTTGCGCAAGCCGTGCTGTTGATGGGTTACGAATGGTTCAAGCTCGCCACGTCCAACACGCTGCCGTTCGAGATGCCGGAACGCTCCGAGCGCGCCTCGAACCATCAGATGCAGGCATTTTTCGACAACCTCGTGAACGAACTGGACAAGGTCGAATTCCTGCGTCCGCCGGAAAAACGCGACACCATGCTGGTGAACATGCGCAACATCTTCACCCGGATGGAGCCAACCAAGCAGGACATGCACACCCTTCATGGGGTTGTTATGGCGATTGCAGAGGGCCGCAAAGGCCCAGCCAAGGGCGGGGTTCTCGACGGCAACGAAGCGACGCGGCTGCGCGCGCTGCTGGCCGAGCATTCCGATGCGCGTGCGCCGTCCGACAGCGGCACGGTGAGGGGGCTTGCGCGCCTGCTGAGGCGGAATCCGACCGATGCCGAACGCATCCTGTGGCAGGCGCTGACCACGGACCGCCGTTTTGCTTCGCACTTCAAGCGGCAGACGCCGGTGGGGCGTCACATCCCCGATTTCGTGTCGTTCACCAAACGCATCGCCGTCGAACTCGTCAACGCCAACGAGACTGATGTGATCGCGCGAGACCGTGCAGCGCGCAGCGAATGGCTCGCGGCGCGGGGCTACCGCGTTTGCCTGATCAATGCGGCGGACGTGGAAACCGGCCTCGATGCGCAGCTCGACCGGCTGGCCGCGGTCAACTAGCAGGCGGTGTGCAAAACAAAACGCCGCGCGATGTGATCGCGCGGCGTTTTTCATTGTGGCGCGCAGGATTACTGCCCGGCCTTGATCTGGGTGACGGCAACCGCCACCAGTTCGTCCATCTTCTTGCGGACGTCGGCCTCCGATACGCCCTTGCCGGCGAGGTCGGTCAAGACTTTCCGGAGCACGTCGGCATCGCCGGCTTCCTCGAAATCGGCTGCCACGACTTCCTTGGCGTAGGCCGCGGCATCGTCGCCGGTCTTGCCCAGCTTTTCGGCGGCCCAGAGGCCCAACAGCTTGTTCCGGCGGGCTTCCGCCTTGAACTTTTGTTCTTCGTCGAGGGCGAACTTCTTCTCGAAGCCTTCCTGGCGCTTGTCGAAAGAGGACATATATCTGTTCCGTAAGCTGAATTTGGTGATGCCGGGGTGAGCGGCGGGACCCTGCATATAGGTGGTCCGGACCCGGCAAAGCAACGTCCGAGAGGTCGCAGGAGGCGACCAAACAGGTCGGTGAGCGTTCTAGATATGAATTCTCGCTTATTTCTTGCCAGGAACAAGCGTGAGTTTTGCGGGAATACGCGTCTGGTTGCGTTGTATCGGTCACATCAATCGGTTAGGTTGCCGATGAGTCCAGTTCGCGGTTTGTTTCACGAGTCTGGGCTTCACGGCAGCTCCGCCGTGGGTCGCGTAAATCACCCGGAGCACCCCACTTCATGGACTTCAACAACACTCGGTACATCCCTATGAGCCGTCGGCGTCGCATTTACGAAGGCAAGGGCAAGACCCTTTACGAGGGGCCTGAGCCTGGAACCCTGATCCAGCATTTCAAGGACGACGCCACCGCGTTCAATGCCAAGAAACACCAGATCATTGAGGGCAAGGGTGTCCTCAACAACCGGATCTCGGAGTACGTCTTCCAGCATTTGAACGACATCGGCGTGCCGACGCACTTCATCAAGCGGCTCAACATGCGCGAGCAGTTGATCCGTGAGGTCGAAATCGTGCCGCTGGAAGTCGTGGTGCGGAACGTCGCAGCAGGCTCGCTGTCGCAGCGCCTCGGCATCGAGGAAGGCACCCAGCTGCCGCGCTCGATCATCGAATTCTATTACAAGAACGATCAGCTCGGCGACCCGATGGTCTCCGAAGAGCATATCACCGCGTTCGGCTGGGCCACGCCGCAGGAAATCGACGACATGATGGCTTTGGCCATTCGTGTGAACGACTTCCTCACGGGTCTCTTTCTCGGCGTCGGCATCCGTCTTGTGGACTTCAAGATGGAATGCGGCCGGCTGTTCGAAAACGACATGATGCGCATCATCGTCGCCGATGAAATCTCGCCGGACTCGTGCCGGCTGTGGGACATCAAGTCGAACGAGAAAATGGACAAGGACCGCTTCCGTCGCGATCTCGGTGGGCTGCTTGAAGCCTATACCGAAGTCGCCAAGCGCCTCGGCATCCTGATCGAGAACGATCGTCCAGCGGGCTCCGGCCCTGTGCTTGTGAAGAGCTGAGTTCGATGAAGGCGCGCGTCACCGTCACATTGAAGAACGGCATTCTCGATCCGCAGGGCAAGGCCATCGAAGGAGCGCTCAAATCGCTCGGCGTCGATGGCATCGCCAGTGTGCGGCAGGGCAAGGTGTTCGACATCGAAGTCGCAGGTAGCGACAAGGCGAAGGCCGAAGCCGCGCTGAAAGCCGCCGCCGACAAGCTGCTGGCGAACACGGTGATCGAGAATTACCGTGTCGAGGTTCTTGGTTAGTTTTTTTCGGCTAGGCGCACGATGAAATCCGCAGTCCTCGTCTTCCCCGGCATCAATCGCGAACGCGACATGGCGCGCGCGCTCAAGCTCGCGTCCGGCAACGACACAGCGATGGTGTGGCACGCCGAAACCTCGTTGCCGAAGGGCACCGATCTGGTCGTGGTGCCCGGTGGCTTCTCCTATGGCGATTATCTGCGATGCGGCGCGATTGCCGCGCGTGCGCCGGTGATGGAAGCTGTCCGCGCCCACGCGGCAGCCGGTGGTCTGGTGATGGGCGTCTGCAATGGTTTCCAGATTCTCTGTGAGTCGGGGCTGCTGCCCGGCGTGCTGATGCGCAACGCGCAGCTCAAGTTCATCTGCCGGGACGTGCATCTGCGTGTCGAGCGCTCCGATACGCCATTCACGCGCGGCTATAATGCCGGGCAGGTGATCCGCGTGCCGGTGGCGCATGGCGAAGGCAACTACGCGGCCGACGAGGACACGATTCGCCGCCTCGAAGGCGAGGGGCGGGTGCTCTATCGCTATTGCAGCGCTTCAGGCGAGGTTGGCGATACCCACAACATCAATGGCGCAGCTGCCTCGATCGCCGGGATTGTCAGCGACAAGGGCAACGTGCTCGGCATGATGCCGCACCCGGAAAATCATGTCGAAGACATCATGGGCTGCACCGACGGCCGCGGGTTGTTCGCGGGGTTGGTGGAGCATTTGAAGGCGGCTTGAGCACATCCGGCATTCGCTTCACCATGAAATCGAGAGTGGCTTGCCGCGCTCGAAAGATGTCAACCGTTCTGCCAGATTGAACGTCGCAAACACGTCGGCGAGTTCATCTTGGCTTTCGCGAAAATGCACCCAGCCCTCGTTATGAACCGCGACGAGCGTCGCATTCGGGAACGCGTGCGCCGCTTCCAGAGCGTCCTCACTCCCCATCGTCATATGAAAACGGCCGCGAGGCTCGGCTGCACCGGTGAACAATACGACGACGCGCGGCGTAAAGCGACGCGCAACTTCCACCGTGCCTTCGTACCAGACCGTGTCGCCGGAGATGTAGGCCAGATCGCCGGGCTGCTGAATGCCGAGCGCGAAGCCGATGACGTCTCCTGACAGAGGTTCGATGCCGACCGGGCCATGCCGGGCCGGGGTTGCTGTGATGAACAGTGTTTTGCCGTTGTGCCCCGTGAGGGTCCGCGTCTCAAAAGGTGCAAGAGCGACAGCATTGCCCCCAAGCCGACCGACCCCGGCCCCGGTAGTGTAAACGATGCCTGCGCTTGGGAGCATGGCCCGGCCAGTATTGTCGAGATTGTCGAAGTGATGATCGTGGCTGAGCAGCACCGCATCGATGTGGCCGATGTCCTCCACGGACAGAGCAGGGCCGGACGTCTTCTCGAATCGCACCGGTGTTTCTTTGTAAAGGCCGGGTGGGTCAAAGGTCGGATCGGTGAGCAGGCGTAGACCGTCGTATTCAAGCAAGACGGTTGGGCCGCCGATGAGTGTCATTGTGAGATTCGATGTGGACATGGCGAATACCCCTGTGAGTGAAAATCAGGATAGGCTGATGACCGCTGTGCTAAAATTCGCTATTGTTGATCAATGGCTGATCAAATTCGCACAGGTGTGGACTGGGAGGACGTTCGCGTCTTCGCGGCCCTGGCTCGTCACGGCAGCCTTTCGGCGGCGGCGCGTGCATTGTCGATCAATCACGCAACGGTGGCGCGGCGTGTCCGGTCGTTGGAGGGAGCGCTCAATGAAAAGCTCGTTGAGCGGCGCGCCGATGGTTATGTACTGACGCCCGCCGGCACGCGCGCGCTCGGTCTTGCCGGCGAGATGGAGCGAGCGGCTGCAATTCTGCGCCGTGGTGGGACTGATGACAGACCGGCTGGTCTGGTCCGTATCAATGCGCCCCCGTCTCTTTCGCAGAGCTTTTTGGTTGAGCGTTTGGCTAAACTGGCAATCCTGCTTCCCGCACTTGATATTGATGTTACTGCGGATGTTCGTTCTGTCAGCCTAGAGCGGCGTGAGACGGATATAGCCTTGCGTTTTGGTCGCCCACAGGATGGCGACGTCGTTGCACGCTCGTTGGCGATCCTGGGGTTCGGCTTCTATGGAGCGGCTGCCTATTGTCGCCGTATCAAAAAGGGTGAGGACCCGGTCTTTGTAGGCTTCGATGAGATCAATGCGCATCTTCCGGAGGCGCTCTGGTTGTCGCGGCAGTTTCCAAGTGCCCGTCTTTCGTTCCGCAGCAGCAACCACATCGCCCAGGCCGCCGCAGCGCGCGCCGGTGTCGGGCTTGCGCTGCTGCCACACTTCCTTGGGCGAAAAGAGCCGGGCCTTAGACGTCACCGGCTTCATCACGAGCCACCATCGCGTGGGTTATGGTTGATCACACGGTCTCAGGATCGCAAGGATCTGGCGATTCGAACCGTCGCCGACGAAATTACTCGCATTTTTACTGACGAGCGTGCGCTATTTGAGCCTTGATCGGGCGGTGAGCCTAATCGGCGGCGCTAGGTCCGCTTCTTCATCCGCTTGATCGTGCCAGAGAACGTGAACAACGGCCGGTCGCCGCTGACCAGCGTGCCGCGCAGGAAGATCAGCGAACCGCCCGCGCGGGTGATGCCGCCGATGGCCTCGATCAGGTCGCCTTCCTTGGCCGCGTCGAGAAATTCACACGCGAACGACACCGTGACAGCCGGGGCTTCAAGCTCGCGGGCGGCGAAGGCGAACAGGCAGTAATCGGCGAACGTCATGTAGCAGCCGCCATGGACGTTGCGCATGCCGTTAAGATGCTTCTTCTCGACGCGAAATGCGCAGCGGACGGTCCCGTCCTCCTCGAAGCGGTGCCAGAACGGCCCGTTGTTGGATTCGAAGCTGTCGCGGCTCCAGGTCCGCCACCCGGCGAATTCGCCCTCGGTGGCGATCAGGAGGTCCGGGCGGGGGCGTGGGGTTTTCTGGGTCATGTCGTCCAAGATGTCGAAATCCTTGAAAAGAGCTCTGCGGGCCTCTCTTAGAGCCTCCGGGGCCGGGCGCGCAATCGGGGCTTTTTTAGCCGGGATTTCTGCCTATCTGAAGCTTGCCGCAGGCCGGGCTGCCGTGCACAAAGAAGCCCGGAATCACGCATATTCCGCCTATCCGACCCCTCTGGTTGCCCGGAGGGAAGCCGCAGCCTTTGACCCGGAGCGACGTCGCCTTGACGATCAGGAACGAACCCCAGATCACCCCCGATCTCGTCGCCAGCCACGGTCTCAAGCCGGATGAATACGAGCGCATCCTCAAGCTGATCGGCCGGGTGCCGACCTTCACGGAACTCGGCATCTTCTCGGCGATGTGGAACGAACATTGTTCCTACAAATCGTCACGGCTGCATTTGCGCGGGCTTCCGACCAAAGCGCCGTGGGTGATTCAGGGTCCGGGCGAAAACGCAGGCGTCATCGACATCGGCGACGGGCTTGCGGTGGTTTTCAAGATGGAGAGCCACAACCACCCGAGCTACATCGAGCCGTATCAGGGCGCGACCACCGGCGTCGGCGGCATCCTGCGCGACGTGTTCACCATGGGCGCGCGGCCGATTGCTTGTCTCAATGCATTGAGCTTCGGCGACCCGAGCCATCCCAGGACGCGTCACCTCGTGTCTGGTGTCGTCGCAGGCGTCGGCGGCTACGGCAATTCGTTCGGCGTGCCGACCGTGGGCGGCCAGACGCGTTTCCACACGCGCTACGACGGCAACATTCTGGTCAACGCGATGGCGGTGGGCCTCGCCGAAACAGACAAGATTTTCTATGCCGCAGCCAGCGGCGTGAACATGCCGATCGTCTATCTCGGTTCGAAAACGGGGCGCGACGGCATCCACGGCGCGACGATGGCCTCCGCCGAGTTCGACGACGACAGCGCCGAGAAGCGCCCGACCGTGCAGGTCGGTGATCCATTCGCGGAAAAGCTGCTGCTCGAAGCTTGCCTCGAAATCATGGAAGCGGATTGCGTGGTCGCGATTCAGGACATGGGCGCTGCGGGTCTCACATGCTCCGCGGTCGAGATGGGCGCGAAGGGCGATCTCGGCGTCGATCTCGATCTCGACACCGTGCCGACCCGCGAACCCGGCATGAGCGCCTATGAGATGATGCTCTCGGAGAGCCAGGAGCGCATGCTCATGGTGCTGAAGCCTGAAAAGGAAAAGCAGGCCGAGGCGATCTTCAAGAAATGGGGGCTGGATTTCGCCATCGTCGGCTACACCACGCCGACCCAACGTTTCGTCGTCAAGCACGGCGGCGAGGTCATGGTTGATCTGCCGATCAAGGAACTGGAATCGGAAGCGCCGCTCTATGACCGGCCGCATGTGCCGTCGCCGCAACTGCCGGTGATCCATGCCCGCGACGTCAAGCCGCCCATCGGGATCATGCCCGCGCTGGAAAAGCTGATCGCTTCGCCCGAACTGTGTTCGAAGCGCTGGGTGTGGGAGCAATACGATCACGTCATCGGCGGCAATACCATGCAGCGTCCCGGCGGCGATGCGGCCGTGGTGCGCGTACAGGATGGACCGAAGGGCCTCGCACTGACCTGCGATGTGACGCCGCGCTATTGCGAAGCCGATCCGTTCGAAGGCGGCAAGCAGGCGGTGGCCGAAGCCTGGCGCAACATCACGGCGGTGGGCGGACGTCCGCTGGCGATCACCGACAATCTCAATTTCGGCAATCCCGAACGGCCGGAGATCATGGGCCAGTTCGTCGGCTGTCTGAAGGGCATCGCTGCGGCATGTACGGCGCTGGATTTCCCGGTCGTGTCGGGCAACGTCTCGCTTTACAACGAAACCAACGGTCGCGGCATTCTGCCAACGCCATCGATCGGCGGCGTCGGGCTGCTGGATGATTTCACCAAGTCGGCGACGTTGGCGTTCAAGGCCGAGAACGAGGCGATCCTGCTGATCGGCGACACGCAAGGCTGGCTCGGCCAGTCGGTCTATCTGCGCGATATTTGCGGCAAGGAAGAAGGCGCGCCGCCGCCGGTCGATCTCGAAACCGAGAAGCGCAACGGCAATGTTGTGCGCGGTATGATTACGGGCGGGACCGCAACGGCTGTTCACGACGTCGCCGATGGTGGCTTGCTGGTGGCGTTGACAGAGATGGCGATGGCCAGCGGCATCGGCGCGATCCTCGATGCGCCGCCGGAAGAGATCGTGCCTCATGCGTGGTGGTTCGGCGAGGATCAGGCGCGCTACATCTTCACCGTAGGGGAAGAGAATTTGCTGACGGTGCTGAGCAAGCTCAAGGCCGTCGGCGTGCCATGCCATGTCATCGGCAAGACCGGCGGGCACGACATCGCGGTCGAAGGCGAGACGCCGGTTTCGGTCAAGTCGCTTAAGGCCGGCTTTGAGAACTGGCTGCCGGCCTACATGGCGGGAAAAGTCTGAACCTTATGGAGGGTTGAGGCTCGCCTCAGACCTCCTCGATCGTGACCTTGTTCGGGTAGAACGCCAGATGCCCGGCGATTTCCTTGACCGAGTTGTAAGGCGCTTCGTAGGTCCAGATCGCGTTTTCCAGCACCTTGCCGCCCGAGACGATGCTGAAATAGCTCGCGTCTCCCTTATAGGGGCAATAGGTGCTGTGTTCGGTGCGCTTGAGCTTGGCCGGGTCGGCATCTTCGCGCGGAATATACTGGACTTGCGGATAACTGGCCTCTTTGAGCGTCAAGGCCCGGCTGGTTTCGGCGATGACCTCGCCGTCGACGCTGATCCGGACCCGTTTCGGGTTTGCCGCAATCGTAATCGGGTGATCCGGACCGGGAATTTTCATGCGCACGTTCATGGTGGGCTCCTGTTGAAGCCACAATATAGGAGCCATCCTGCGTAATGCTTGCGTGACGGCGCAGGTCGCACGGGCTAGAATCAGTCATATTTCGGTGCATTGTCTGGGCTGGGAACGGCTTAAGATCGGGAGATTCAAAGATATGCCTATGGACGCGCGGGACATCGAAACGATGATCAAGGCTGCGTTGCCCGACGCGAAGGTGGAAATCCGCGACCTCGCCGGCGACGGCGACCACTACGCGGCCACCGTCATCTCCGAAGCTTTCCGCGGCAAATCGCGGGTGCAGCAGCACCAGATCGTCTATCAGTCGCTGAAGGGACAGATGGGCGGCGTTCTGCATGCGCTGGCGCTGCAGACCGGCGTGCCTGAGGCCTGATCGCCGGAAGCGGGGGCAGAGTGTCGAGCAACGAAAACCTGCTGCGCGCGCGCAAGCCGCACCAGCATCACCGCGTCACGTATGTCGAACTGTTCTTCGATCTCGTTTTCGTTTTCGCCATTACCCAGATTTCCCACACGCTGCTGGCGCATTTCACGCCGCTGGGCGTGCTGCAGACCACGATCCTGTTTCTGGCGGTGTGGTGGGTCTGGATCTTCACCTCATGGATTACCAACTGGCTCGATCCAGAGCGCACGCCGGTTCGCGTGATGCTGTTCGGGTTGATGATCGCAGGGCTGTTGCTCTCGACATCCATTCCCAAGGCGTTCGAGACACGCGGACTCGTATTCGCGCTTGCCTTTGTCGTCATGCAGGTCGGCCGGTCGTTCTTCACGTTCCTGTCGATCCCAAAGTCGCAGCCCGGATGGCGCATGAACCTGCTGCGGATCACGCTCTGGCTTGCATGCAGTGGGGTGTTCTGGATCGCGGGCGGTCTCGCAGACGGGCAGACGCGGCTGATGCTGTGGATTATCGCGGTCACGTTCGAGTATTGCGGTCCGCTGATGCGTTTCCGGTTACCCGTTCTCGGCGCGACGCCGCTCAGGGACTGGGAGGTCGAGGGCGGTCACATGGCCGAGCGCTGCGGCCTTTTCATCATCATCGCGCTTGGCGAATCCATCGTGGTCACCGGCGCAACCTTCGCGGAAGCGTCATGGACCGGGCCGACGATTATGGGCTTCGTGATCGCGCTGATCGGCAGCATTGCGATGTGGTGGGTGTATTTTCACATCGGCGCGGAGGCCGGGGCCGAGCACATCTCGGAGTCCGAGGAAACCGGAAAGCTTGCGCGGCTCGCTTACACCTATCTGCATCTGCCGATCGTGGCGGGTATCGTGGTGACCGCGGTGGGCGACGAATTGCTGCTGGCGCATCCCGAGGGCCACTCAGACATGAAGGCTGTCCTCAGCATGATCGGCGGGCCATTGCTGTTTCTTGTCGGCACGATTTTGTTCAAGCGCAGCGTTCGAGGCATCTTTCAGCTCTCGCACATGATCGGAATCGGACTTTTGATCGTGTTGATCCCGTTCGCGCATTCGCTGTCGCCGCTGATGCTGTCATCGGCGACGACTGTTATCATGCTGATCGTTGCCGCGTGGGAAGCGGTCTCGCTCGGATCTGGTGCAAAAGCGGTGGACGGAATCTAGCGCCTATTTGTCAGGCATGATCCCGAAAACCGGTTCCCGCTTTTCGGGATCATGCCTCCGCAACCAATGCATGAACCGAGAACATCCCGTCGGGGTCGGTCCATGATGCGCGCGGTGCCCATCCCGAGCCGCGCGCCAGCGCCGTGAAGCGCTCGATGCTGTATTTGTAGCTGCTTTCGGTGTGGATCGTCTCGCCGGTGCGGAACGTCGCGGTGTGATCCAGCACGCGCACGGTCTGCGGTTTGCGGCTGATCAGATACATCTCGATGCGATGACGTTCGCGGTTGTAGATCGCGCGGTGCTTGAATCCGTCGAGATCGAGATTGCCGCCGAGTTCGCGGTTGATCCGCGCCAGCACGTTGAGATTGAACTGGCCGGTCACGCCCGCCGCATCGTTGTAGGCATCGTGAAGCACGCGCTCGTCCTTCTCCAAATCGACGCCGACGATCAGCATCGCGCCCTGCCCAAGAATGGCGCGGGCGCTGCGCAGGAAAGCGCAGGCTTCATGCGGATCGAAATTGCCGATGGTGGAGCCGGGGAAGAATCCGACTTTCGGCATGTCCTTGACTTGCCGAGGCAGGTCGAACGGCTTGGTGAAGTCGGCCGTCACCGGATAGACCGCGAGATCGGGGAAATCCTCGCGCAACTCGCTGGCCTGTCCATTGAGAAAGTCGCCGGAAATATCCACCGGCACGTAGGCATTGAACGCGCACTGCTTCAACAGCAAGCGCACTTTGGTTGTGGCACCGGCGCCGAATTCGACCAGCGCCGCATTCGCGGGAATAGCCTTCGCGATCTCCGCGCCGCGGTCGCGCAGAATGCGCAATTCGGTGCGGGTCGGATAGTATTCCGGCAGCAGCGTGATCTGCTCGAACAGTTTCGATCCGGTCTCGTCGTAGAAATATTTCGGCGACAGCTTTTTCGGCTGCTGCGACAATCCGGCGATCACGTCTTGAGCGAAAGAACGATCGGGCTGGTCGAGAAGCGGTTCATTGGCCCGCGCGTTGACATGCACATTCATGACGATCTCGTATGTTCAGGGTTCAAACGGCGTAATCGGCGAGGCGCAGGCCGGTGAACTGCCAGCGGTGATGTGGATAGAAGAAGTTGCGGTAGGTGATGCGGCTGTGATGGTCCGGCGTTGCCAGCGACGAGCCGCGCAGCACCAGCTGGTTGATCATGAACTTGCCGTTGTATTCGCCGAGCGCGCCTTCGATGGCGCGATAGCCGGGGTAAGGCGAGTACGAACTGCGGGTCCACTGCCACACAATTCCAAATGCGTCGTTGAGATGGCCGCCGCGCGCGGCAACTTCCCATTCCATTTCCGTCGGCAGATGTTTCCCGCTCCAGCGCGCGAATGCATCGGCTTCATAATAGCTGATGTGCGAGACGGGGGCGGCCGGATCGATGTCCTGCAATCCGCCGAGCGTCATGATCTGCCATTTGCCATCGTTCTTGCGCCAGTGACCGGGGGCCTGCCAGTCTTCGTTGGCGGCGGCCGCAAAGCCATCCATCAGCCACAGCGTCGGTTTGGTGTAGCCGCCGTCGTTCATGAAGGCGAGCCATTCGGCGTTGGTCACGAGATTGCGCGCCAGCTTGACCGGGCCGACCAGCGCGCGGTGCGCGGGCTTTTCGTTGTCGAAATGAAATGACGTCTCGGTATGGCCGATGGTGTGGATGCCCTCGATCAGCGTGATCCATGCATCGCCGTCACGCGCCGCAGCGGGGAATGTCCAGCCGGTTTGATAAGCGGGCGGAATCGGGTTCTGCGCGAAGGCATGCAGGATGTCGGTGAGCAGCAATTCCTGATGCTGCTGTTCATGATTGAGCCCGACATCGATCAGCGGCTCGAGTTTCGTCAGCGTTTCCGCATCGGCCGAACTGAAAAATGCCGCGACCGCGGCATCGACGTGCTTGCGATAGGCCGTCACCTCGTCCGCGCCGGGGCGAGTGAGGTGGCCGCGCTGGGCACGGGCGTGGCGGGGGCCTGCGCTGACGTAATAGGAATTGAACAGGTAGGCGTAATCCGGGTGGTAGGGCTTGTAGCCGGGGAAATGCTCGCCGAGCAGGAATTGCTCCCAGAACCATGTGACGTGGGCGCGATGCCATTTGGTGGGGCTGGCGTCCGGCATGGACTGGACAAGCTGGTCCTCGGGCGACAAGGGGGCAGCCCGCCGCTCGGTCTCGTCCCGCACCGTGAGATAGGCCGTCAGCAGCCTTTGCGCGAGTTGATCGCGGTTTTCTTGACGGTTTTCGGCCTTGAATGGGGTGGAGGAGGTGGTGACGCGCGCGTCTGACTGGGAGGCAGGTTTCGTCACTAGAATCTCCAGATAAGGAGAGAACGGTTCTTCTCCGGATCGGTTCCGCAGAATGGATGCTCTAGATAGGGCGCCTGGCCGGAGATAAAAGGCTTCGCCGGCCATGAAGTTGATACGTTCGGGCTATCGCGCTGTTACCGGCAGCGGGGGATGGCAGGCCTGCTTTGGCCGCATTTCAGGCCAGCATGGCACCCTTTCAGCGATTTGATTGGGCTGCAGAAGCGTTTCACGCTACATATATGCCCAGAGCGACAGGCCCTTCCGCGAATCCCGGCCATGCCGCAGGACCGAGTCAGTTAAGGACGCGATTATGAGCATCGACCAATTTATTGAGAACGAAGTGAAGTCCAACGATGTCGTGCTGTTCATGAAGGGCACGCCGCAGTTTCCGCAGTGCGGATTTTCGGGGCAGGTGGTCCAGATTCTCGACCACGTCGGTATCGCCTACAAGGGCCTGAACGTGCTCGAATCGTCCGAGTTGCGCGACGGCATCAAGATCTATTCGAACTGGCCAACCATTCCGCAACTCTACGTCAAGGGCGAGTTCGTCGGCGGTTGCGACATCATCCGCGAGATGTTCCAGGCCGGTGAATTGCAGCAGCTGCTCGCCGACAAGGGCGTGCCTGTTCAGCAGCCTGTTGGCTAATGCTTCACAGGCGGGACGGCGACATGCCGTCTCGCTTGTGAATCACGCTTGTTGACCGATACATTCCTCCCAAGCCCGGACGCAAAGATCCGGGCGTCAGTCTGAGAAGACGTAAGTCTGAAGGACTTGGGAGGTTTTTTAATGCTCGTGTCTCGCCACGCCAAGGCGTCGTTCGCCGTCGCCGCTTTTCTGCTCGCCGCCACATCCGCCTTTGCCGAAAGTGTCGTTCGCACCCAGCCTGCGGAAGCTGGGCTGTCGCCGGCCGGGCTCGCGCGGATTGGCGCCTATCTCAAGAACGAAATCGCGACCAACAAGATTCCCGGCGCTGCGGTGATGATCCAGCGCCACGGCAAGATTGCCTATTACGAAACCTTCGGTGTGCGCGATCCCGCCACCAAGGCGCCGATGACGGCGAACACGATTTTCCGCATCTACTCGATGTCGAAGCCGATCACGACGGTCGCGGCGATGATGCTGGTCGAGGAGGGCAAGCTTCAGCTTGGCGATCCGGTCGCGAAATTCATTCCTGCGTTCAAGGATGTGAAGGTCGGGGTCGAGAAGAAGGGCGACGACGGCAAGATGACGCTCGATCTCGTGCCGTCCCGCCGTCCGATGACGGTGCAGGATCTGATGCGCCACACATCGGGGATCACTTACGGCTTCTTCGGCGAGGGCCTCGTCAAGAAGGCCTATGTCGATGCCAAGATCTTTTCGGAAGATGTCGATAACGCCGGATTCGCCGATCGCATTGCCAAGCTGCCGCTGGCCTACCAGCCGGGATCGACCTGGGACTATAGCCACTCGACCGACATTCTGGGCCGCGTCGTCGAAGTCGTGTCGGGCAAATCGCTGTATCAGTTCGAGAAGGAGCGCATTCTCGATCCGCTCGGCATGAAGGACACCAGCTTCTACGTCACCGACAAGGCCAAGCAGCCGTTGATCGCAGAGCCGTTTCCGGAAGATCGCAAGATCGGCAATGACGCTCAGATGAGCGATCCGCGGATTGCGCGTAAATGGGAATCCGGCGGCGGCGGGATGATGTCGACCATCGGCGACTATGCGCGCTTTACGAAGATGCTGCTCAATGGTGGCGCACTCGATGGCAAGCGCTACCTGAGCCCGAAGACCATCGCCTATATGGGATCGAACCACATCGGTCCGGGATCAGGTGTGGTGCCGGGACCGTACTATTTGCCGGGTCCGGGTTTTGGTTTCGGTCTCGGATTTGCGGTGCGGACCGATCCAGGCATCAGTGTCATGGAGGGCAGCGTCGGCGAGATGAACTGGTCGGGCGCGGGCGGCACCACCTTCTGGGTTGATCCTAAGGAGGATATGTTTGTGGTGTTTATGTCCCAGACGGTGCAGCATCGGGGACGTCACCGCATCGCGTTGAAGAATCTGGTCTACGGTGCGTTCGAGAAATAGCGGGTTTCGGAGCGATCAGTATCTGCCCGGTGCAACGGCACCGGGCAGTCCGCGCATCTGGAAGTTATGTGGCGGGATGAAAGTTGCAGCCCAATGACGTTGCTGTCCATCCGGAGCCTTGTCCCAGCCGCGCTCCTGCTGCTTGCGGCCGGTCATGCGTTGGCAGATGGCGCAATGCGGGTGTATCCGCCGAATGCGGCGTTCTCTCCACAAAAGCTTGAACGCATCACCGACTTCTTCAATGCCGAGGTCACCAACGGCAAGATTTCCGGCGCAATCGTTCTGGTTCAGCGTCAAGGCAAGCAGGCCTATTTCAAATCATTCGGCAAGATCGATGTGACGACCGGAGAGCCGATGAATCCGGATGCGATCTTCCGCCTCTATTCCATGACCAAGCCGGTGACTGCCGTGACGGCAATGTTGCTGGTGGACGACGGCAAGCTGAAACTCGACGATCCTGTGTCCAAATTCATTCCGTCGTTTGCGGATACAAAGGTGGGCGTGGAGACCAAGGCCGAGAACGGCGATCCGGTGCTCAAGCTTGTTCCGCTGGACCGTCCGATCACCATCGAGGATCTGCTGCGGCAATCGGCCGGCATCCCTTACGGATTCTACGGTAAAGGTCTTGTCCGGGCCGCCTACAACAGCGCCGATCTGTATGCCGAGGGCACTGACAACGCCGCCGTGGCCGAAAAAATTGCGAAGCTGCCACTCAACGAGCAGCCGGGGACTCTGTGGGACTACGGCCACTCGATGGATGTTGTGGCCCGCGTGATCGAAGTGGTGTCAGGCAAAACGCTTTACGCATTCGAGAAAGAGCGGCTATTCGGGCCGCTTGGAATGAAGGACACATCGTATTACGTGGCCGATCCGTCGCAGCATCGTCGTATCGCGGAGCCGCTACCAAGCGATAATAATTTCAGAACCGGTAGTTCGCGCAATCCGCGTGTTTTCACCAAGTGGGAAGCAGGGACTAGCGGGCTGCTGTCGACCGTCGGTGACTATAGCCGGTTCGCGCAAATGCTGCTCAATGGGGGCGAACTGGACGGCAAGCGCTATCTGAAGCCCGAGACCTTCGCGACCATGACCGCGAACCACATCGCGCCGGCGACAGGAGTGAAGCGCGGGGCTTACTATTTTCCCGGCGATGGATTTGGCTATGGTCTTGGCTTCGGAGTTCGCACCGAACCCGGCAACGCGACCCCACCACCGCCGGGGTCGCTCGGTGAGATCAAATGGGACGGCGCGGGCGGCACTTATTTTTGGGTTGATCGGGCGCAGGACATGTATGTCATCCTGATGATCCAGTCGCCATCGGAGCGGGGCCGGATTCAGCCCGCGCTGAAAGCCATGGTCTATGACGCGCTTGCGCCGAACTAGATCACCCCTTCGCTGCGATTGCCCGGATCGCTGAAACGGTCTCTTCGATCATCGCCGCCGTTACATCGAGATGGGTGCAGGCGCGAATCCGGTGATCGAGCGCGCCGGTCAGGATGCCGCGGCTGCGCAATTCTGAAATCATCTGCGGTGTGGTGATACCCGTTCCTGTTGGATCGAAGAAGATCAGATTGGTCTCGGGCTGATTGACCGCGATGCCTGGAATTTGCGCGAGACCGCGCGCAAGGGAGCGGGCGTTGGCGTGATCGTCGGCGAGCCTGTCGACATGATGATCCAGTGCGTAAAGGCACGCCGCCGCGCAAATGCCGCTCTGGCGCATCGCGCCGCCGAGGCGCTGCTTCCAGCGCCAGACCTCGTCGATGAATTCTTCCGTACCCGCGATCACAGCGCCGATCGGCGCGCCGAGGCCCTTGCTGAAATCGATCCAGACCGAGTCCCAGCCGTCTGCCATGTCCCGCGCAGAGACGCCGGTGGCCACGCAGGCGTTCATCAGCCGCGCGCCATCCATGTGGGTGATAAGGCCATGCTCGCGCGCGATAGCCGTGATCTGGTCGAGATCGGATTTTTTCCAGATCGTGCCGCCGCCGATATTGGCGGTCTGCTCGACGGTCACAACGCGTTGCGGCGCTGAATAGCGCGATGGCGGCTGGATCGCGGTGCGAAATGTTTCGGGTGCGAAAATCCCGTTGTCGCCGGGCAGCGGCGTGATCTGAAATCCGCCGAGGGCTGCATGCGCGCCGCCTTCGCGGGTCAGCACATGCGCGGATGGATGCGCCAGTATTTCATCGCCGGGGCGGCAATGCACCAGTGTGGCGGCCACGTTGCACATGGTCCCCGAAGGCAGGAAGACCGCAGCTTCCTTGCCGAGCAGGTCCGCCACGCGTTCGCACAGGGCTATTGTCGTAGGATCGTCGCCGATCTGCTCGTCGCCGACCTCCGCGCGCGCCATCGCCTCCCGCATCGCCGCAGTCGGTCGCGTCTGCGTGTCTGACATCAGGTTGATGCGAACGGGCGGTAGCTTCGAATCAGGGGAGGCGGGAGTCATTCTCATTGGAAGTCCTGTGCGGCGTCACGGGCCGGACCGTCGTCTTGATGTATTCAAAAAAGGACCGCCGGTCCAATGGAAGTCAGGCTTTTCGATAGTTGTGTCATAGCGGGATTGTTTGCTTTGGGGCCGTCAATTGCTAGGTTCGCCGCCTAACATTTCGTTTTCCGGATGGGGCTGACGTTGCATCTTACAAATTTTTACCGCGTGACCGTTCGCATTCTGGCGATTTTCACTTGTCAGATGGCAGCGATTGGGCTTTTCGCTATCCAGGCGTCAGCCGGAAGCATCGGAACATCCGCGCCGGCGGCGGCGGGATTTTCAATCGAGCGGCTGGCTCGGATCACCGCTTACTTCAACAACGAGGTGGCGACCGGCAAGATCCCCGGCGCCATCGTGCTGGTGCAGCGCCACGGCAAGCCCGCCTATTACGAAGCTTTCGGTGTGCGCAATGTTGTAACCAAAGCGCCGATGACGCCGGACACCATTTTCACGCTGTTTTCGATGAGCAAGCCGATCACATCGGTGGCGGCCTTGATGCTGGTGGAGCAAGGCAAGCTCGCGCTCGACGACGAGGTCGGCCAATACATCAAGGGCTTTTACGACACCAAGGTGGGTGAGGAGAAGCCTGGACCTGACGGTAAGCCTGCACTCGATCTCGTCGCACCGAAGCGACCGATCCTGATTCACGATCTGCTGCGGCAGTCTGCGGGAATTCCTTACGCCTCACTGGCCTACGGGGTGGTGAAGAAGCCTTACGAAGACGCCGACCTCATGTCCGGCAAGTTCACGAATGCAGAAGTAGCGGACAAGATCGCGGCGCTGCCCTTGATAAGTCATCCCGGCGATTACTGGACCTACGGTCACGCCACCGACGTGCTGGGGCGCGTGATCGAAGTCGTTTCGGGTAAAACACTCTATCAGTTCGAAAAAGAAAACCTGCTCGAACCGCTCGGCATGACGAACACGAGTTTCTTCGTCACAGACCCCGCCAAACAAGCGTTGCTCGCCGATCCGCTTCCCAACAGACACGACAAGCTGGATCGCGACCCGCGTATCGTCACCAAATGGGAGGCGGGCGGCGGCGGCATGGTGTCGTCGATGTCGGATTACGCGCGCTTTGTGCAGATGCTGCTGAATCGCGGCGAACTCAACGGCAAGCGCATTCTGGCGCGCAAGACCGTGGACCTGATGACGGCGAACCATATCGGTGAGGCTGCAGGCATCAAGCCGTGGGCCTTCTATTTCCCCGGCGCAGGCTATGGTTTCGGCCTCGGCGTCGCAGTGCGAACCGAAGCCGGTGTCAGCCACTGGGCCGGCTCAGTCGGCGAATATGAGTGGAGCGGGGGCAGCGGAACATACTTTCTCGTCGATCCGAAGGAAGACATGTTCGCAATCCTGATGGTCCAGACGCCATCGCAGCGCGGCCGGATTCAGTCGGCACTGAAAAGCCTGATCTACGGCGCGCTGAAGTAAGCTGCCGTCTCGGAACTAGAACCTGACTGCAAGGTTGGCTCTGAGCGCATGCGCGCTGGCATCGGCGGAGACACGCCCCGTATATAACAGCGCAAGTACGGCGTTGCGATGAACGACCGCATCCAGCCCCGCCTCGACCAGAAGCGTATCTGTCGCAATCGGAACACCGGCGATGGCGAATGGCGACGGACTTGCCGCGAATGACATCAACGAGACGGGGGCTGCGCCATCATAGGCATGTTGCCAGCCGAGCGATCCACGCGCGGTCATCGCCCAGGGACCGAGTGCCGAAATTGGCGCTTGCGCGCGCAGACCCAGGGTTGAATACGTCGCGGATGTATTGGCTCCCGCCACACGCAATGCTGCGGGGCCGCCGGTCTCGGTAAAGGCATCGCTGCGCACCGAGGCGTAGGCAAGGTTGGCGAAGGCCTCGGCGTTGACCCAGCTTCTGATCAGGCCATAGGCGGCTTCGCCGAAGACCTGCGATGTGCTCGCGCCGTAATTTGCTGTGGCGGTGTCCGCAAATCCTGGAAACGCGATGGTGCGGGTCGTCGAGATATCGTGGTGGGAGTACGCAGCCCCGGTACGGACCGCGATGTCGCCGATATGTCCGCCGCCATAGGCTGCGAGATGGAAGGTGTCGATAGTCCCCGATGATGTCCTTGCGTCGACCCGTGCGTCAGTACGTCCGCCGCCGGTCGCGACGCCGAAGCGCCAGTTGTGATTGAGCGTCACATCGACGCCGCCGATCGCGCCGCCATTGGTCGCGCGCAACGAGGCGGCATTGCCATCGCCGTTGAGCTTTGTCCAGTTGCCGTAGCCCTGCACCCATGCGGCATAGACCGGCGCGATGACGGGTGGTTGCGCTTTGATCGGCCACTTCGGCCCGCCTTTGGCCTTGCGCGCCTTCTTCGCATAGGCGAGCGCGGTGTCGTCCTCGTCAGCAAATCCGGCTGCCGGTGTGCCCACCGAAGCCTGCGCGGTGTCCAGCCTCTGCCGTCCAAGAATCGCGTCCCGCACCAGAGAACTTTCATCCAGCATCAGCGAATGCAGGCTCGGATGGATTTCACCCGATAGGCTGTCGAACGCCGCGCGCGCCTGTTCCGGGGTCAGCAGAAGGGCTGCGCTGACGATTGGATTGCTCAAGCCGAGCGCGGCAAGACCGCCGCCCGCTGAAATCTGGTTCGGCGTCTGCCCGACGCTGGCGAAATCGATGCTGTTGCGGATCAGTGTGAGGTAGACGTTGTTCGGATCGTAAGTCAGCGACGGATCGAGGAAGGCGAAATTCGAGGTGACGGCATCGTAGGTGCCGGTGCGGACGCCGCTCGATGTTAGAATGGTATATACAGTCGTCGGATTGTACGCCCCCATTCCGGCAATCACGCGCACTGTACCGCCGTTGATAGTCGCCGTGCCGGTCACGTTGATCAGGTCGGACTGTCCGGCTGCGTTGACTTCGACATTGTAGAACGATCCCGCGTTCTGCACGTAAGGGCCGTTGACGTTCAGCGTGCCGATCGAATTGCCCGGCGCGATGGTACCATTCACGGTGGTTTGCCCAACCGTTCCCGTTCCGCCAAGCGTACCGCTGGCATTGACCGTCATGGCGCTGTTCGACAGGTCACCGTTCACCGCGAGAAGGCCGTTATTGACCGTGGTCGTGCCGGTGTAAGCCGAGTTGTTGCCGGTCATGGTGAAAGAACCGGTACCTTGCTTGATGAAGCTGCCGCTGCCGGTAAGGGTGCCCTGGAACGTGCGGTCGAGGTTATCGCCGATAGTCAGCGATCCCGCACCGATCGCCGCCGTGCCGGGGCCGCTGAACGCGCCGACCGTCTGACTGAAGCCTGCGAGGTCGAAGGTCGCTCCGCCGAAGATGAAAAGGCTGCCGGTCGATGCGAGGCGGTCGTTGGCGCCGAGACGCAGCGTGCCCTGCGAAACCGATGTGCCGCCGGTGTAGGTGTTTGCAGCGGTTAGCGTGACGGTTCCCGCACCGCTTTTATCGACGCTTCCCGTTCCTGAAATCAGGTTGCTGAACGTAAATGAGTTTGAGCGATTGAAAGAAAGGATCGAGTTGTTGACGATGTTTCCGGTGATCGATCCTGTGGTCCCGCCGTTACCGATCCGAAGTGTACCGGCAGAAATGGTCGTGCCTCCGCTGAACGTATTCGTTCCGGTAAGGCTGAGCGTGTTACTTCCCGCTTTTTCAAATGTGCCGTTGCCGGAGATAACGCCGGCATAGGTCGCGGACGACGAGAGATTGACGATCATCGCGCCATTGTTCGTCACGTTGCCGCTGATAAGGCCTGTCGTACCGCCATTGCCGAATTGCGCCGTCGCGCCGGACGAAATGTTCGTCGCTCCAGCATAGGTGTTGTTGCCGGAAAGGATCGTTGTGCCGGCAAGAAAGTTCACCGTGCCTGGGCCTGTGCCCTGGATGCCGGGTGCGAAAACATAGTTGTTCGACGTGTGATTGAAATTGATGGTGCCGGTCGCGCCGGTTGAAAAAGAAACCGCCGTTGCGTTGAGCGTGCCCGCCGCGGCGGCGGGGCT
>Ga0315336_1002427_pt1 | contig 28544 bp, 25 predicted proteins | sample ASW5metaG_FD_204512 | JGI IMG/M metagenome (GOLD analysis project Ga0315336, IMG submission 204512) | Ammonia-oxidizing marine archaeal communities from Monterey Bay, California, United States - ASW #5 | ecosystem: Environmental > Aquatic > Marine > Intertidal zone | place: USA: California... | reverse complement strand
ACGCCCCTGGTTCGCAAAACCGCACAACCCAAGCCTGAAGGGCTTGCTCACCGCCAGGGGCTCCACTTCCACACGGGGCGAAGCCCCAACATCAACGTAGCCAGGGGCAACGCCCCTGGTTCGCAAAACCTCACGACCCAAGCCTGAAGGGCTTGCTCACCGCGCGCATCCAGTCTAAAGCCTCTGCCCTTGCCCCTGCTGATCCGGGGGCTCGACGAGCCGACACTTCAGGGTCAGCGATGCGAGAATATTTGTTTCAATCACTCCGTGAAGAGGAACGTCTATGATCCGTTCCCACAAAACCGTCTCACCTGCATCGCCCAGATCGCGAACAATGATGGTCGCGGATCCACCGGCCTGGTTTCGTTGCGCGTCGCGAATCTCGACCGAGTATTCTGCCCCTCCCCCATCTGCCGGCCCCGACGTCCGCCTCATCTCTCCCCGATCCAGGGGCAGAGACACAATCTGTTCAACTTCGGAACCGTCTTCGATCGAAATCAACAAGAGCATCGGAAGAATCGACAGCCCCAAATTGAGGATGGATCCGATCATCTGACAACCGCAACTCAACACCGTCCCCGCCAGAAAAACGGAGAACAATCCCTTTTTGCTCATCTGCTGAATCTCCATGGGTCAAAATGTACTCTGCTACCGGGCAATTGGGAAGCAGAGACCCTCCCCAAATCCCTGGGGAATGCCCCCACAGTGCATTTTGCTCAATAGAATTCCATGGTATACTACGTCCATGATTCGCAATTTTCGTATTCCTGGGATCATCTCCATACTGCTGTCGATTCTTGCATTTTCCCTTCACCCCGCAGCCAGTAGAGCGGCGACTTTTTATCCAAATGTCAGCCCAACGAATCTGCCGTGGCCGGGGGGAATCATTCCGTACGAATTCGACCTCAGCGTTTCTCCTGCACAGCAGGTGCCTTACCTCGACGGTCTGAAAGAGTGGGAACTTGCGGGCAACATACAATTGTTGCCGAGAAACGGGGAAGCAGACTACCTCCTTCTCACCTACGATCCGTTCGCTCCCCAGAACATGGTCGGCGGAACGATGCCAATGACAATGACACTGAATGTACTCACCCGCGCTCAAACCGCGCATGAGATGGCGCATGCCATCGGCTTCGAGCATGAGCAGGTGCGGCAGGATCGCGACACCTATATAAATGTGAATACGAACAACATCGTCCCCTCCGCCCTATCCTTTTTCAATGTTTGCATGAACTGTCCAACCTTTGGAACGTATGATTTCACGTCGATCGTTCACTTCACCGCTGAGCTGTTTTCAACCAACCCCGGGGTTCTCAACACCATGGAGCCGAAACCGCCGAACGGGTTCCTGCTGCCGAAGCTGAACAACATCGCTTTGAGCCGCGGTGATCGGGCGGCGGCGGCCCATTTATACGGCCCCGGCCCGACGCTCACGTCCACGGTCACGAATACCGCGGACGGCGGGCCGGGAAGTTTACGCGCCGCGATCTACTACGCGATGGACAACCCCGGAACCACCATCACCTTCAACATCTCGACCAACGACCCCGGATTTCTAAACGGGGTTTTCACGATCCACTTGACCGGGCATCTTCCGATTCTCGCAACCGACGGAACAGGCATCGATGGAACAACGCAACCGGGCTATGCAGGCAGCCCTCTCATCGAACTGAGCGGTGCCCACATTGCGCCGGAAGCGGGCACGGTCTACGGGCTGTTGGTCTACGCAGCGAACTGCCGCATCAAGGGCCTGTGCATTCGGAACTTCCAGGACAGCGGGATTCTCATCGAGTACCCCGAGGCATTCAGCAACGTGGTGGAGGCTTGTTATATCGGCGTCGATGCAACCGGAGCCGGCGCCGCTCCGAATGGTTTGCAAGGCGTGGGATTGTTTAAGGGAACGCACCACAATACGGTCGGCGGAACCACGGCCTCCTCACCGAATCTAATTTCCGGCAACCTGCAGTACGGCGTTCTGATGGTGGATTCGAACACGGCACAAAACCGGGTCCTCGGAAACTCGATCGGCATGGATGCCACGGGCACCACCGCGATTCCAAACGGGTTGAGCGGAGTGGGAATATTCGCCCGGGCCAGCGAAAACGAGGTGGGAGGCGACGCGTCGCCGGCGGGAAACTTGATTTCGGGCAACACGCAATACGGCGTCGTCATCACGGAACCCGGAACCACGGGCAACCATGTAATCGGGAACAGGATCGGTCTGGGCGCGCCCAATACACTCAGCGGAGTCGGTGTTTTTGGCGGCGCAACGTCAAATGCGGTAGGGCCCGGCAACGTGCTGTCCGGAAATCTGCAGTATGGCGCACTGATGAACGATCCGGGCACGGAGCAGAATGTGTTAAGAGGAAACGAAATCGGGATTTCAGGGGGCCTGGCCGCGCCGAATGGATTCGCGGGAGTTCTCCTCGCAAATGGATCGGCGCGAAACACCATCGGCGGCACGAACGCGGCGGACGCGAATGTCATTTCAGGGAACAATGGAGCCGGCATTTTCATTGCGGATCCGAACACGGAGGAAAATCACATCCTCGGAAACCTGATCGGAACGGATGCCGCCGGCGACGACGGATCCGTCGGAAATAATTTCGAAGGAATCGTCATCGTGAACGGGGCTCACGATCAAATCGTAGGGTTGGACAAGCACGGATCGGGCGCCGGAAACAGAATCGCTTACAACGGCACCATCGGCGTGTTCGTCTTCGACTCCGCCGGAGAGGGAAACACCATTCGCGGCAACGAAATATACAGCAACAGTTTCCTTGGCATCGACCTGGGAGGCGGCACCAACATTGGACTCGGTGTGACCGCAAACGATCCGGACGATCCGGATGGAGGGCCCAATAATTTGCAGAACTATCCCATTTTGACAAACACCGTGGTATGGGGACCGGCAACAACAATGCAGGGCAGTTTACAAAGCAACCCGAATCGATCTTACGTCATCGATTTCTATCGAAACGCGACCGTGGATCCTTCGGGACACGGCGAAGGCGAGATCCACCTCGGTGCGGTGATCGCGAATACGGACGGCGTCGGATCGGCCTCTTTCAGCTTCGGTGTTGACGGCCCCTTCGCCGGCGAGCAGATCTCGGTCACCGCCACGGATATGGCGACCGGCGACACCAGCGAGTTCGGGGCAACCAGCATCGCAGGAACTGCAATCGCCGGTCCGCGGGCGCCATCGGTGGCACAGATTCAACCCACCGGGATCGGCGAAGTAGCGATTCAGGTAGAAGTGGATCCGGGATGGCATCATCGCCTGCAGGTCACGACCAATATGCATACCTGGCTCGACATCCAGGGATTCATCGGAGCTACGAATTTCGTGGATTGGGTCGAACCGGCGCCAACGGGAGCGCTGCTCCGGGCTTTCCGGGTTGTGTCACCGTGAGAATTGCCTCACTTTGACGGTGGGCTGCAAAGTCCTGACCGAAGGAGCCATCTTCTATATGCTTATCAAAAAGATATCTACGGCAATCCTACTCTTTGCGATCGTGTGTTTCCCGCCGGGATGCTCAACCACTGAGCCTTCGCCCGCACAGAAAACCCTCGAGTACGAAAGCCTGGTAGGAACCTGGAAACCCATTCTGGTGCAGACGAGCAAGGAATATGACAAGGAGATTCCTACCCACTATCTCGTATTCACGACTTCCGGAATGATGCAACGAATCAAAATTTCCGATGATGGACCCAGGATCCAGGAACGAACCGTTGGCCTCCGGGAGAACGGCGTGCTGGTCGCCCAGATGTCGGAGGAATCCGAAATGTTCGCCCCCATCGCACGGGTCAGGGTCGAAGAGGGGAAAATGATCGTTCAGGGTGCGGTCGATGAAATCCTGATCTATGAGCGGATCAGTTCATCAACTGACATTGAGTCCCTCGACCTGAAGGGCGAAAACCTTCCGGTGCAGTGAAATGAAATCTTCGGTGCCTTGCTTCAAGGCCGAGGAACTTATAATTGAGTTCGCGTATCAATTCGTCGGAATAACCGTTTGAGCAGACTACGGGGATGAACTTAAAACATGAAAGGGCCCACCCTTGCGAACCAGATTTGAAAAGTTCTGCCACTCTACCCTTCCATCCACGAATACAACATTGCTTCCCCCTTCGTGTCGTGTACCTGGGGGTCGCGGATTCCCGCTGGTTGCATTGCTCACCTGAATGACATAATCGGATTTTCCATCCGCATTTCCATCACCGCGTGAATCACTGATCATGCCGGGAGTCGATGCAAAGCTGTCAACCATTGACAGACGAAATTTCCATATGGAGCCCAAGTGAAAATTATACCCATACGAAAAATTCTCCTTCGTCCAACCCGAGATCGAACGGTCAGCGGAAGGACAGAAGAATAGTGGCGGTTTCTCTGGTTCCAATGTAATTGCATCTGTTTCGCCAATCAGTCGGTTAGCCATTCCAAGTTCATTGGCAATCAGACCGAACCATGTATATTTCCATCCTTGAAGTTGGGCATTTGCCAGATCATCTGCATCGCTGGCAAACAGGAATTCTCCCGGTTCAGAGAAAGGAAAATCACTTTGAACGATCAGAAGAGCGCCGGAACCCATTTGTCGCAAATTGTTTACACAGGTTATTCTCTTCCCGCGCTCCAGGCTTCGGCTGATGGTAGGGAATAGAATCGCGGCCAGAACGCCGAGTATCCCGATGACGACCAGCAACTCAACCAAAGTAAACGCGCTTCGTTGAGTCTTCGATTGTGGCGTGCAGATCGCACGAAACCCCGGTGGAGCAGCAGAGGGAACGGACTTCGCACTGACATTCGAAATTGGCATCTTCATGTCGCAGATATCATACCTGTTTTCCAACCTAGTGTCGAATCGCGACGAAGATTTCTTCTCGGGTGATCCGCATGGCAAAGACTTCTTCCAACTTGTCAGAATTGGGAACTTTCTATAGGCTGCGTGGTTTGTAGTACATCAAACAGGGATTAGATCATGTCTGAAATCGTTGAAATAAGAGGCCGGGAAATTCTGGATTCCCGGGGGAATCCCACCGTGGAGGTGGATATTGCGCTGCTGAGTGGAGCGCGGGGCCGGGCCGCGGTTCCGTCGGGCGCCTCTACCGGAGAGAATGAAGCGCTCGAGTTGCGGGACACGGAGGACAAGCGGTATCTGGGCAAGGGTGTTCAGCAGGCGGTCCGAAACATCAACGAGGTCATCGCGCCGGCCTTGTGCGGATTCGATGCCTTCGATCAGTGCGGTCTTGACCACGCCCTGATGGAATTGGATGGCACGGACAACAAGGGCAATCTCGGCGCCAACGCCGTTCTCGGGGTATCGATGGCAACGGCCCACGCCGCCGCAGACTTCCAGGGTCTCCCCCTGTTTCGATATCTCGGAGGGAGCAACGGAAAAGCGCTGCCGGTTCCGATGATGAACATCATTAACGGCGGGGCACACTCCGATGCGCCCATCGATTTCCAGGAATTCATGATCATTCCGCTGGGTGCGGAAACCTTCTCCGAAGGGCTCCGCATGGGGACGGAGGTGTTCCATGCGCTCAAATCCGTCTTGAAGGGGAAAACCCTGAGCACCGCGGTGGGCGACGAAGGCGGATTCGCCCCGAACTTGAACAGCAGCGAAGCGGCCCTCGATGCGATCATCGATGCCATCGAAAAAGCGGGCTACCAGCCGGCCAAGGACGTCTCCATTGCCCTCGACGTTGCATCCAGTGAATTCTACGATGCGAAAAAGAGCCGGTATGTCTTCTCCAAGAGCGACGGCTCGGAGCACACCGCGGAGCAACTGGTCGGTCAGTATGAAAAACTGATCGACGCCTACCCCATCATCAGCATCGAGGACGGCTGCGACGAAAACGACTGGGATGGCTGGAAAATCCTCACCGACCGCATCGGGGACCGCTGCCAGCTCGTCGGAGACGATCTCTTTGTAACCAACACAAAATTCCTTGAAAAAGGCATAAAAATGGGCGTTGGAAACTCGATTTTGGTGAAAGTCAACCAGATCGGGACACTCACCGAAACCCTGGATGCCATCGAAATGGCAAAACGCGCCGGGTTCACGGCCGTCATCAGCCATCGATCCGGGGAGACCGAGGATACCACGATCTCGGACATTGCGGTGGCAACGAATGCCGGCCAGATCAAGACCGGTTCGCTCAGCCGGACCGACCGGATCTGCAAGTACAACCAGCTCCTCCGAATCGAGGAAATCCTGGGTGGCGATGCGCAGTACGGCAGCGGGCGCTGGCTGGGCCGCATTTAGCGATCCGCGTCTTTCTCCGCTGACTGATTTCAATGCTTGGCGGATCCGGCGCAACCCTGTAGACTCCCGCCAGTCTGAGGTAGGTCCAAGATCGTGCGTTTACATATCGTGACCAAAATCGCCTGGTCGATTCTCGGAATCGTCGCGGTGGCAATGATCCTGAGCATGTTCTATCCCCAGTACCAGGAGTACCTGGAACTCCAACGGGATGTCGCCGCGCTCGAAACGAAAATCAGCGATGAAAAGGGCCGCATCAACCAGCTCAAGGACTATCAGGAGCGTATGAAGAGCGACTCTGAATTCGTGGAGAAAATCGCCCGGGAAGATCTCGGCTATGCCAAGCCGGGAGAATACGTGATCAAGTTCGTCGGAGATTCGCGATCCGGCGTCCGCGCCGCCCAATGAAAATCGATCCCGATCGGGATTTCGGTACTCGTGAATGTCCCTCCTGCAACGTGGAGGTAGCGTCAAACCTGAATCGATGCCAGATTTGCGGGTACGCGTTCCTCCAACCGAATTCCCGGCAACGGGGAATGCGACTGTGGGGCGCCATCATCATGCTGGCTCTCATCCTGATCCTCACGTTTGCAATGTATATCAATTGAGGGGCTATTCATGCAAAACCCGGAAGAACTCGACGGGTCCTCCCGCGCCCTCGGGGGTCTCGAATCGGTGCTCCCCGGGCACCGGATCATCCAGGTACAGAACCGCGCCGGTATCAATACTCCAGGGGCCCTCCACTGCCGGCGCCCGCTCCAACAGGATTGTCGAAGAACTACCGACCACGATTTCAAACGGGATCGACAGCAGTCCCGCCGCCTGCTGTAGCTTCTCGAGTTCCATGATGGTCCCCAGGGCATAGACAATCTCCAGCGTGGGGCCGTGGTCTCTCAGTCCCGTCTCGCTACGGTGAAATCTTGTTTCCTGCGTCGCGCCGGGAACGCGGAGTCCGTATCCGTAGTCGACGGCGGGATGATCGAACCAGAATCGGAACGCATCCGTGACCGCAGGCCCCTCGATCGTCGTCTCGCCGGAGATGCAATCCATCACCGTCACCGCGTCCACCTGTGAGGCGAGATCAAAACCGGCGTTGTAGTTTGCGATACTGTCTCCCGCCGTTCCGAGCGCACGGGCTCCCGAAGTATTCCAGCGCGAATTCGGGTGCGCGTGATCCCGCCAGGTGGGTGCCCCGGTAGCATTCGAATTCCAGTCCCCCCCGGTGGCGGGATCGCTCCACGGCTGTAGACACCGCCGTGCCTCAATCGTTTGCGAGTCCCCGAAGTCCCCGTGCAGGCGAATAGCCGCCTGTAAAATGTGGCCGGAAGACGGAATCCCCGCCGCCTGCTGAAACGGCACGGACCAATCAAACCGCAGGAAAGCAGTGTTCAGATTCGGCCCGGAGCCGATCTGGTACATCCAGACCGTGTCATGACTCCAGGTGGACAAGCCTGAACTTACAATCGCAGTGTCGTGGACGGATACGTCCAGGTTGTCATACCCCGAAGAGCCGAGCGTAATCTTCAGCGTGTCACCAACAGAGAACGCCCTGGAATTGGATGGATGGTTCGGATCCAACGCGTTCGCCACGCCATCACTCATATTTCCGGCAAGATCGCGAATCGTTCCGATGACGGACAGGGTGTAGGCGGTTTTCCTGCGAAGAGACGTGAACAAAGTCACACGGTCACCGTTCTGCGCGTGCCGGATCGCGTTGGTAACTGGAATCGTGACCCCTTGATCATCTCGAAGCAGCCACGAACCGACCGTCTCAACATCGGTCGATTCGACCGACTCCGTAAACCAGACATCCAGACGCGCGAGCGATGCGGGCTCGACGCGAGACATGCGCGGAGGGGATGTGTCGCGCGCGTTCCGGACATCCGACGCCACCGTGTTCCCGTCGATCGACATCAGGAATTCAACCAGGTCCGAAACCTGTTTTCCGGTGAGCCCGTCGGGAGTGCCGTGAGGCGTGGCGCTGGTGGCGCGCGCAGCCTGGTCCCTCACCAGTTCCAGGAGGTTGCCCCGCACCCGGTGTGCTTCCGCAAAGGAGGAAATTCCGTTAAACAGGGGGGTAGCCCAGGCGCCGATCAGGGTCGGGGTGTTTACATGCCATGCGGGGCTTCGCGCATTCAATTCCTGCTCCCCGCCATCCCTGCGCTGACCAACGTCATGAAACATGAAGTCCACAAACCCCGTTTCTGGAATATGGCATGATGCGCACCCGCCGTCGGCCGGATGACCGGCCCGGTCGTCGCCCACGAAAATAGTGGCGCCACGAACGGCCGACTCCGAGAGAATTCCGGCGGCATCCCGTGCGGGACTTCGCGGCAGCGGATCGAGGGTGAGAATGTAAGCGGCAATGTTGTCGAGATCCGGATCGAGCCCGGCATTCGGGGCTCCCAGCTCCGGATTCACGCCGACGCCAATGAAACCGGTTCCGCCCATCTGGGGACCTTGAAAAGTGTGTTCGAAATCCTGAATTTCGTCCCGGTCGCCAGATCGGTGAAGTTGTCCCCACCCCGTAGTCGGATCGGCCGGCCCCATCGTTAGATTGAGTCCGATCAGGGTCTGCACATCCCGGGGTCCGTGCGGACCGGGCAAGTTCTGAAAATTCCAGGTGCGGCCATCGTGCTCGGCGTTGAGGTGGCAGGATGCACAGGAAACTTTTTCGTTTCCGGATATCCGCGGATCATCGCTGCTGTGAAAGAGCCTGGCGCCATTGAGGATTGCGGCAGAGAGAGGTTCGCCGGTGGCGGGAGTGACGGCAATGCGCTTCAATTCCGCCAGTCCCGACAGATCGACGATCGAGATGTCTCTCGACAGCTGATTTGCCACATAGGCGATCTGTCCTGTCGGGGAAAACGCGATCCCGATCGGGCGGTCGCCGACTGAAATCTCCGTCAACGGAGGGCTACCGCCCGGCTTCACCGCCGGGGTACCGGTGCCGAACACAATTAGATCGTTCGACAATTCGAACAACATGCCGGCGGTCGTTCCGTCGGCTGAGAATCCGATGTCGACAGGGCCCGCAACTCCCGCGTCCCACCCGGGACCGATGTAATTGTTTGGTGAGATCGTCTCGTGCACATGCACAGCCGTGAAGATGATCTTTTCCTGCGCACTCTCCCGAAGAGTGTTCGAGGCCAGATCCAGCCTCCGTACGGATGCCTGAACGGTTGAGTCCGGAGTGTAGGCGCCCCCGTTGATGTTGTTGTACTGAACGGGAAGCCACAGTTCGTTCATGCCCGAAATGGAGGGAATCTGCGCGGGATGTCCGCGTGTCGTGAGGTATCCTCCCTCGGCGATGTCAAACGGAGGCGTCAAACTGCTGCTGGAAACAGGATTTGCGCGAAACAGCTGAATTGCGGTGGTGACGCGGGGCTCCGCGGCACCGATTTCAACACGGGTGAGGAGAGGGTGTTCCCCGGGAGCGAAGAGATGGGTAATCCAGGCCCCCGTGCCATCCTCGGTCCAGGCGATACCCATCGGTGACCAGAAGACATCAAGCAGCGAAGTGATGGAACGAGTCGCCGTGTCCACGACCGCAACCTGCTCCGACCGGTGCAAAGTGACCAGCGCGGTCTCCTGGTTTCGGGACAATGCAACGGAGTACGGTCCGCTTCCCCATGGCATGTCGATCCAACCGGCGACGGAACCGTCGCTGCCCAGCAGAATGTAAACCCGGTCGGAATCATGGCAGGCGACCCAGATCTCGCTTCCGTCCTCCCGGGCGGAAATTCCGCGCGGCGCATCCTTCTGTGCCGGATCCGGAAGCGGAAATTCATCAACCGATTCGTCAGATGTTCGAACACGGGCAATCGAGTCATTGTCCGGGTTCGCAACCCAGACGAACGAACCATCGGCGGTGACCTGGATCGGGCCACTCTTGAACAATCGGGCGCCGGTTGCGAAGGATGGACAAACAGAGAAATCTGCGATCCCCGCGCAAAGTGCGAGCACCACGACCCTGCAAATTCTGAATTGTACGACTCCGAGCCTCAAAGGCGATTGTCCTGCTCCCCACGACAAGATTTACGTTCCGCAGAATGCAGGATAGCGGAATTCGCCGGTATTGTTAATCCAAATTGGCTTTACGAAACTACGATGCACAAGTATTACCTGTCACTCGAACCAGGGCAAAACAGGACTCCATCGATGGACGAAATACTAAAAATCCTTAAACGCGACGCAAAAGAGACGCCGGAAAACATCGCCGAAATGCTCGGCATTCCCCTCGAGGAAGTAAAAGCCAGGATCGATGACTACGAAAAGATCGGGATCATCCGTGGATACCAGGCCATCATTGACGAAGACAAGCTGGACCTGGGGCGGGTGACGGCAGTCATTGAAGTCAAGGTCACTCCGGAACGGGAAGGCGGGTTCAATCGGATTGCGGAACGGATCGGAAAATTCCCGGAAGTGACTTCGATGTACCTGATGTCAGGCGCATTTGATTTCCTTCTATTCGTCGAAGGCCACAACCTTCAGGAAGTTGCGATGTTCGTGAGTGAAAAACTTTCGACCCTCAACGGCGTCACTTCCACTTCCACCCATTTCATGCTGAAAACCTACAAGCATCACGGTCTCATGATGTCGTCACAAGATGAGTACGAACGTCTCAAAGTCACCCCATGATTTCCTTGCGGCGGATCTGCAGAAGATTCCGCGATCAGGAATCCGCGATTTTTTCGACATCGTCAGTGAAATGGACGACGTCATCAGTCTCGGTGTGGGCGAACCCGATTTTGTCACCCCATGGCACATTCGGGAGGGGGCGATTTTTGCCCTCGAAAAAGGGGCAACCGGCTATACATCCAACCTGGGACTGACCAAACTCCGGCTCGCGATTGCTGAGTACGTCCGCGACACGTTCGATATCGCGTACGACGGGAAAACCGAAGTTCTGATCACGGTCGGCGTCAGCGAGGCACTGGACCTGGCTCTCCGGGCTATACTGAACCCGGGCGACGAAGTGCTGTATCACGAACCCTGTTACGTTTCCTACGGTCCGGTCATCACCCTGGCCCATGGTGTTCCCATCCCTATCCAGACACCGCGCGAGCTTGGGTTCCGGTTGAGGCGCGAACTGATAGAACCGCACGTAACGCCGAAGACGAAGGCGTTGATGCTCAATTTTCCGAACAATCCCACCGGCGCAACCGTCTCGCTGGAGGACCTGAAAGACATCGCGCAGCTCGCCTGCGAACATGACATCCTGGTCATTGCTGATGAAATCTATGCGGAACTCACCTACGACGGAACGCATGTAAGCATCGCTTCTCTACCTGGAATGAGAGATCGCACTATTTTTCTGCACGGATTTTCCAAGGCATGGGCAATGACCGGATTCCGGATTGGATATGCCTGCGCACCGCAGCCTCTCATCGAAGCCATGATGAAGATTCATCAATACACGATGCTATGTGCGCCCATTCTAAGCCAGGAGGCAGCCCTGGAGGCTCTGAAACAACCCGACCGGGACATCAGCGAAATGAAATCCGCGTATGTGCAGCACCGGAACTTCGTGTATCGGTCTCTGAAAAAAATCGGGCTGGATCTCGACAAACCGGGGGGCGCCTTTTACGCATTCCCGTACGTCGGGCACCTGGGGCTATCGTCCCGGGATTTCGCGCTTCAGTTGCTCGATCAGGAAAAAGTCGCTGTAGTACCCGGCAGCGCATTCGGTGATTTCGGCGAAGGCCACATCCGATGTTCCTATGCCACCGGCATGGATGAGTTGAAAATCGCCATGGACAGGATCGAAAAGTTCGTGGATCGATTGAAGTGAGCAGACCCAGCCGTGGTCGCTCGTTTCCCAGGGTATATTCCCCCGTAGCGTGGGATTCCATACCCGAGCAGCACAAGGAAAGATCATGAAGGAGCGAACGGGGGCGGCGTTGGTTCAGGCCCCTCCGGCAGAAGCCAAAGCGCCGTCGACGCTGCGCGGCGCAAAATTGGGCGCATCCGACGCGGGTGGAGAATCCTCAGGGGTGATCCCGCCCGGATTTGAAAGATATTACGCGCCGGGTTAACCCGCATCGTTCACACTTTTTCGTCACGAGCGGATGGAGGTTGCGCCAAATCAAGGAGTTATCCCGATGGGGCGGGCGAAGGCATGTATCCACATGTAGAGGTCGACCCATCGGGATAACTCCTTGATTTGGTGTGACATCCATCCGCGCAGTAGAAAAAGTGTGAACGATGCGGGTTAATTCAACTTGAACAGAATCTGACGCAGGAGAATTATCAACAGCGAATTCCGTGATCCACGGGATCAGCACTGGATTCGAAGCGCCAAACTATCGCAACCTGCTTAATTTAAGCAAGTTACACCTCCAACAGATCCGGTTGAAAGGCTGTGAATGCCTGATGATAAATTGTTGGAAACCTGGCTGAGCCGGAATGAAGGGGAAGAAAAACCCTTGCCGGATTCAATCGGGTTAATCGAATGGAGAGTTTGAGTCGTCGATCGAATCATTCACGATTTCTGAAATTCGGCCCAGAGAAGACTGCATCGTGCCCAATTCCTGGGTAATTCGATCGATTTTCTTGATCTGTGACGCCCGGAGCTGCTCGAGGTACTTTCTGCGCCGGGAGACTTCCTGGAGATGGTTCGTAAGCCTGCGAATCTCTTCATGCGACCCCTGAAGCGCGGCTGAGAGCGCTTCGATTCGTTGTTCATACGTCAATTCAAGCGTGTCATTCGGGTCGACCGACGCGTTTTCCGTAGCACTGGGTACGATAGATCGTTCCCCGCAGTCGGGGCATGTGATTTGCATTCCGGCAGCTCGACGGTCGATGACCAGGCTCTTGCTGCAGCTCTTACAGGTGAAAAGTACGTCATCGGGACCGGTCTCCAAATCCTTCAGTTCCTGTACATCTCCTGAATTGTTCATCGAATTATTCCTGTAATCTTATCGATCCCGGCCAAAGGATCCGTCGGCTACTCCGAGATAATCCTTACCAATTTAGCAGAATTCGGTGGGTCTGTTTAGAAAAAGAGAAAAACCCCGACAGAGTTATGACCGGCGAGTTTCCTGGAAAGCGCTACTCGGCGGGATTACCGGGTTCTCTCAAGGACTCCAGGAGATTGGATCGTGCCTCCGGATGCATGTAATCCGATCTCGAACCGGGCGGAATCACCGCGTCTTCAGGATCCGAGACCTCGAGAATCTCCACACTGTCCTCCGGCGAAGTCATGGGCATCTCCACTTCGGCCGGCTCCGGAACGGATTCTTCAAAGTCTTCCATGCCGGGAGGATCGTCGACGAGTTCCTCCAACCCGCTCGTGTCTTCCGCGACGGGGGAAGCGACTTCATCCAGGGTAGGAATGTCGTCCCACATCAAGGGCCGGGAGACGGTGCCGCCACCGTCCTCTCGTTCCGATTCCACTTCGCCGCCCTGGTCGTAAATGACGGTTTCGGGCGTATCGGACGGAGATTCGTTTATGATCTCCTGAAGATGTTCTTCTCGATCGGCGGCCATTGCCTTTACCGCATCTGAGGGGGTGAGTACGACAGGTTCGAGTTCCACCTCCGGGAATTCTTCTTCGAGAATCGGCATCGGCGAAGTTTCCTCGACTTCTTTCACGGTCTCCTGGCGCCAGATCGGGCTGTCGGACCATGTCTTTCCCCAGGTTTCATCGGTACGTTTAAGAGAGCGCGTATGCAACCGCTTGCTCTCGGACAGAATCTCTTCGGGTGTAGTCATGACATAGGGTGTGATGATGAAAATCAATTCGGTCCGATCCTCCGAAATGGTGTCAGACCGGAAGAGGGCTCCAAGAATGGGAATATCACCCAGGAAGGGAATCTTCGTCCGGCTCTTTCGCTCTTCAGAACCAATCAGACCACCCAATACGATGGAGGAGCGATGTTGGACCGCAATCTCGGCCTCCATTTCCCGCCGGGTAATGACGGGTACATTGTTTCCGTCAATGACCTGAAATCCTCCGACGTTGTCGGCGGTCTGCCGGATTTCCATTACCACGAAATTGTTGGGATTAATCCGGGGCGTCACCTGCAGATCGATCGCGATATCCGTGTACTGGAATGTGTTTCGCCCGACTCCCCCACCCGTCACACTGGTTGAAGTGACGACGGGTCTCGACTCACCAACGATGATGTGCGCTTCGGTGTTGTCGGTCGTTGCAATCACGGGGGTTGAAAGGATCTTTGCGTCGGAGGTGGAAGCGACCAGCTGCAACACCGCGTCAACATTCAGGTCATAAAAGGTTGAGTAGTAAGTCAAGGCGCCCGGACTCAACGCCGTCTCGCGGTCAACCTGGGAGCCATCGATAAACGCGGGACCCTCATTAAAGTCCTGTCCGCCTCCGAATCCGATCACAGGTTGCCGCACTGGAATACCGCCGTTGGGTCCAACGACCTCTTCGTTGGATACGGTAAAGGATCGCTGCAGCCAATCGACACCGAACTCGAGGTCGTCACTGAGCTGAACCTCAATGATGATCGTTTCGATCATCACCTGGGAGAGCATTACGTCGAGCTGGTCGATGATCTGTTTCAATATATCAATGTCGGATGACTGCCCCATGAGCAGCAGAGAGTTGGTACGATCGTCGGCAAGAATGCGGGTTTCGGGAGAGAGAGTGGATATGTTTTCCGTCAGCGCGCGCGCGGTTGTCTGCCGGCGTTCCTCGGTTCTCCTCTGGGCCGCCTGGCGGCGCGCGATGAAATCCTGTAATGCGGTGCTGCGGGCATCTCCGCCCGGCTGGTCCGATGCCCCTCCACCGGTCTGGGTAGCGTTGTCGCGTGAATCCGTGGCGGCGCCGACAAATTCGTTGAGCACGCCGGAGATGTCTTCCGCTTCGGCATACTCCAGCGGTACGACTTCGACTGTGATCGCCGGATCGACCGGCTTGTCAAGGATCGTGACAATCTTGTCGAAAAACGAAAAATTCACCGGATCGCTGATGATGATGAGGATATTGGTCCTCTCGTCCGCGACCATTCGAACCTCTCCATGGATGATCCCGCGTTCGGCCAGGTCCTCGGCGGACTGTCCACTCGAAGCAGCGGTCTGTGCCACGGCGGCGGCGGCGGCCGCGTTGGCGGCACTTCCCGCCCGCTGAACCCCACGCGGGCCGGTCGGTTGTGCGCGCCGCTGTTGCGGCCTGGCTCGCTGCCGTTCATCCTGTTCCGACGATTGAATCAACTCATTCAATCGACTCACGATCTGCCCGGCTTCGGCATGCTGAAGCTCGTAAATCCGGGTCTCAACCCCGATTTCAAACGGCTTGTCCAGAAACTCAATGATCTCGATAATCCGCTGAATATTGCTGGCGGCCTCGATGATGATAAACCCGTTGGCGCGCTCCAACGGCTGAATCTGCGAGTAGGCGTGGCGCATCGAATCCACGATCGGTTGTATTTCCGGATAGGTCACGTGTTTCAGAATAATGACTCTGCGTTCCATTTCGTCTGTATCGCTGATCGGATCGCCCGGCACCAACTCCCCGAACTTTGTTTCTCGCCCATCCTTTCCTATCTCCGCAATCGGAATGACCTTCAGAAAACGGGACCCCAGGGGCACCAGTGCAATACCGTGCATGGTGAGGATACTTTCAATCGCAGTCAGGTACTCCGTTTCGGATAATTTACCGTTGGCCCGCAGGGTGACCAGGACCGCGGGGACGCCGGGAGACTTGAGGATGGTTCTCCCCGTCAGTTTCGCGTACTCGTCGAGCACGGCATCGACAGGCATGTCCACCCATTTCAGCTCAATGAGCCGCTTCTCCCCGCCAATCTGCTCGGAAATCGGCTTCACGATCTGAGAAAATGCCTGCGGCGGCAGCGCCAGCAGAAGGCAGAGAAGCAGTGAGGGTATGGAAGAGGCGCTTCTCAATCGGTTTTGTTGCTTCATATCGCTTGTGTCCGCTGATTATTCGTAGTTCAGGGCGTTCCCGCCACCGGTGTCACCTCCAAGGTGGATTCCGGTTCCGGTTGGGCTTCCACCCGGGTATATGCGCAGTCGAGCGTAAACGTTCCTTTGAGGCTGCCATCCCTGGTTGGTTTTGCCGTGATGGAACGCATCTTGTAATTCGCGCCCTGTACCTGCAGGTCATACAAAAACTTAACGCAGGCATCAAGCTCACCCGTCCAATCATTGCATTTGATTTCCAATTCATGGATCTCTCCCAAGACGCTTTCATTGCCAGGCTTCAGCTGCACCAATCGCAACTCGTTCTGTTGAGCGATCTGGGTGACCTCCTTCAGGATCTTGGCATCGACATTCAGATCCGCCGGGTAGGTTCGCAGCACGCTGATGTTTTTTTCAAACCGCTCCTTCCAATAGTCATGCTTGCCGATCAGACGTTCATTTCCCGCGATTTCAATCGATATCTTTTCCCTTGATTCCTCGATCTGTTTCCATTCGTCGAGCTTGGTCCGCCCAAAAAAATAGGTGGCTCCCACAAGCAGAACCGTCATGGTCAACCACGCCAGCACTATCTCCCGGGTCGACAACCTCATAACGAGGCCTCCGGGGATGTAGCGGTAAACCGGAATGTGATCTGCGTACGATTGCGGCCGCCGGCGCCCATACTCTCCAGTTCCACTTCCTCCAGAGTCTCGACCAGTTGAAGATTCTCCTGAAAAGTGAGGACAATCTGCTGAGACGTGGATACGCCCTGGAATGCCACCTTGCCCGCGGCGGCAAATTTGAATTGATTGAGCTCGACGCCGTCCGGCATCGCCATCGCGATGGAGCGCAACGTCTCCAGGGCGCTGTTTGACCGGTTGGTATACTCTTCCAGGAACAGGGCGTTCGCCTTGATGATTCGAACTTCCTCCGCCGGCCCCTTGAGCCCCTCGAGATGCATCTGCACCTTTTTGAGGCCCGATCGCTGAATCCCGAGAGCGATGAGAAATCCCGATACGATCAAAAGCCACACGATGAGCATGGATCCGGTGGCCACGAGAAAGTTGCGCTGGGTGACTTTCGACCGATAGGCGATCTCCCATTCCCCGGGGGCGAGATTTACGAACTCGTCCGCCCCCTCCGTTGTCCGCAACGCAATGCTCTCGCTCAGCGGCTTCAATGAATCCAGCGCATGCGACGTCACCGAAAAGCCGCAGGTCTGCTCCAGCACGTCCGCCAGGTCCGGCTGCTCATCGCCGCGGTGCCACAACCTGCAACCCAGCGTGGCGGTGGAACCCCATTCGGCCTCGACGGAAGTCAGCGCATATTCGGTCTCTTCGGCGATCATGCTGCAGTACTCGTCGCGGGAGGCCTCCTCCTGCGGACCGAGAGACCTCACCATAACGGGCGAACCGTTCTCGGTAACCAGTAGAATCGTGTCGTCCGTTTCGCAAAGGATGCTGATCCCTCGACCGTTCTTCGCCACCTCTCCCGCTTCCCGGATCGACTTCCACCACCCGAGAATGTCCACATCAATACGGTCGACCCGGAGCCCGAGCCCCAGGCACGCTTCTCCAAGCGACTGGATCCGGTCCAGGAGAACCGCCACCACAATAACCCGGGTGGTCCGATCGGTCTGGTCGATGGACTCATAGGAGATCTGCAATTGTTCGACGGGAAAGGGCGAATACTTATCCACTTGCAGCTCGACCATCGATTCAATCTCTTCCTCGTCCACGGATGGAAGATCGACAATGCGAAGCATGCCGAAGGAGGCGGGAACCACGAGAGTACAACGACCGCTCCACGCCGTCGTGTGAGGCCTCAGGGCCTCGGAAAATGGCTCCTGTTCAAGCAACAGGGTCGGCTCGGCGTCCCGCAGGGGTACCGATCGGGTCTCCACGACCGACCAGCGGTCCTGTTTCTGCTCCAGAGTGGTGTACGAGATTGCATGAGGGGTAACTAGAATCCCGTGAACTTGATTTTTCGCCATCGTCGTGATCCGAACTGCTTTCAGATTGGGCGGAAGCTTATCGTATCGCCCGGGGTCTTGTAACTCATTTCTACTCGCTCCAGAAAACCGGGACGAGTTTGGTTCCGTCTACGCGAAAGATCGCCTGGATCTCCGCTCGAACATCCCCCACGATCCCTGCCGACACGATCCGCAGAAAGCGCCTTTCGTTTACCGTGGCGCGGCTCGCGAATGCGCTGCCGAGCCCCGTCAGGTCCAGAATCTCCTGCACACTGGTAAATCCGTCATCAATGGTTCCAAATTCCCCGTCGATCCCCGCCCGGCCCTCCAGGATCAGATCAAGCATCCAATCCTCTACCTCCGGCATTGACAGGAGGACCTCGGGGGGAGCGGTATTCACGTTCACTTTACTGTCTCCCCACGTGGTGAGCCAGCCGACAATGCCGGGATGGGGCGGATCTTCCGGGTCCTCCGCGGGACCGCCGAAAACGATTTCCGGTGTGAATCCCTTGATCAGGGCCAATTCATCGATCGTGTCCAGGGGCGCATTCTTAACCTCGTATCCGCGTTCCTCGTAGAATTCGTCATCCGTTTCCGCTCCCCCGGGCTCCCGGTGAAGATCGTCCGCGTCGACCCAATCCATGAACGCATTGATCAATTCGTCCCAAACCCCCTGCTGGACCGCACCCAGGTCCAGGATCTCGTACCATTCCTCTTCCGTCAGGCTATTGACGTTCCGCGTGCTCTGCTCCGGAACCAGATCGACCTCGAACCTGCCCTGCCCCAGTTCCCGGCCCATCCCCCGGACTGCATTCCCTCGCGCAAGCTGCTGGGTATGAAGGTACAATTCGGGATACTCGTCCTCGTAATCCTCGGTAAAAAGACTCGATTCCAATAACATCATTTTCGCCCACTCGATGCCGGCGCGCGACAGGTACTGCGCTTTGAACCGTTTTCGGTAGTAGGATGTGATGTTCGCCTCGATCTGCATCTCGAAGACCAGGGCGCTCACCAGCAGGGAAAGAACGATCAACACCCACAAAACCACGATCAGCACCACGCCTTCGCGTTTGCTCGATCTTCGTTTGCTGAATTTTCGGAGATTCATCATCTCGTGGTCAATTGTCCGCCATTGATCAGGGTGTCGGAATCGTGGCCTCCGTCTCGGCCCCATCCACCACGGTAGGCTCGGCCGGGGCGCCGCCTTCTCCAGAACTCACACCTTCCGCGGCCTCCCGGGCTTCTTCCGCCGACTCCGCATCCTCCTGGTTGAACTGCACCGCGCTGTCAACCACGGGGGAAACGGGGATCTCGACCACGCGGCTGATCGTTACCGGTTTGTCGTCGTCTCCCAGGGGATCCATGTACAGCGTGTATTCCACCAGGCTGGGCACCGCATTGGTGTCTTCCCATTCCTCCTGCCACTCTTCCTCCTGCATGTTGTAAACGCGGCACTGCAATCCCTTGACCGTTGACGATACATGCATTCCCTCGTTGTCCTCCCAGTCCTCGAGGTTCGCAAGGTGCGGCATGACGCGGATGGCAACAGATGGCTCGTTCTCATCATTTTCCTCAATGCCGATGAAGATGCGATGCATCCCGTTCGCGAAAATGGATTCCCGGGGAAGAAATGAGGTGCCGCTGGTGACGAAGCTGATTTCGTCGGTCGGATAGTCCCCGTCTTCCTCGTCCTCCAACCAGAACCCGAATTTGTCCGGCCGATTGTGAAAAAAGGCCGTGGAGCGAGTGGCCGACACGAGTTGCTCCATCACGAAATCTCCATGGTGAAGCTTGTCGATGAGATCCGTTCCCCGGTGCCACCCCCTGAGCACCGCAACAAATGAAGCAATCACCACCGACATGGCGAGACTCATGATGGTGAGGGCGATGAGAATCTCGATAAGAGTGAAAGCGGAAGCGGTGTTCGGTGTTCGGTTTTCGGTTTTCGGTGCTCGGTTGTGCGAGATGGGGATGGCTTTTTTTGCTGCCGTCGAGGGCGAAGCCGCCGAGCGAACCCCGAAAACCGAAAACCGAAAACCGAAAACCGAAAGCATCGTCATGGCCCTCCCGCCCCCGTTGCCCGCGGGTGAGCCGGGCCATAGATGTAGGTTACGACTTCTTCACTCTTCTCCTGCCCTTTGTTCGACCAGAACACCGCGGTGCGCACGGTGAACATCTTCAATTCCTCGTCTTCCATTTCCGTGATTTCGCGTTCCCAGGAATAGTCACGGTACGGATCGTCAAAATTCCCCGTCTCCGTGTCTTCTTCGATCTCTTCAAAACTGGGAGGAATCTCCAGATCCACCTGACCAATCAGCCGCCGCGCGGTTTCGTACTCCTTGGCTTTGCGCGCCACGGCGAGCGCGCGAGTGGCCGCGAGAACGAGGGTTGTGATGCCGGCGGACAAGATCACGGTGGCAAGAAGCACTTCGATCAACGTCACGCCCGCACGCCCATGTTTTCGATTCCGATTCATCACGTCCCGGTTCCGTCCCGCTGGTACCTCAAAATATCTTTTCCGTTTCAATCGTTACTTTGCCGGAAAGCGGATCCACGGTGATGATCGCGCCGCGATCATTCTCGTCCGCCACCAGAACTTCCAGGGGATCACACATTCCGTTGGTGTCGAAGAACGTCCAATACCCGCGTTCAATGTCCATGATCTCGCCGTCTACGGTGATGGTAAGGATTTGGACCCCTTCCGGCAGTTCCCGTTTCATATGAGATTGAATTTGCAGTTCCGGGGGAGCACCTTCTCCCTCGTTTTCGTCCGGATCATGAATTAATCCAGCCACGATTCGGGCGTCCCGGCCCTCAAGGAAGGCCTCCCGGTCGGTCTGGCCGGATTGTTTCCCGACACTGACGAGCTCTATCTCCCCTTCTTCGGGGTAGAAAACCAGGGCCATCTGCTGCTGGTGCAGCACCGCGGTGCCTCGTGCGTATCGGCACGACATGGAGATGGTGCGCGCCGCGGTCTTGATCTTGGCTCCCTTCAACGAATTTGTAAACTTGGGGAGCGCAACCGCGGCGGCGATGCCCACAATAGCAACCACCAGCAACAGCTCAATCAGGGTGAAGGCGCCCGATCCCCAGGCCCCCCCGGCGCGAAGGGTCGGGAGCTCTCTTTTCCTAAAATTTTTTCTATCCAGAGAGTGGCGGGTGCGGGATGTCATGGAATTCATTCGATGCGCCGGTCAATCGCGTAGGCACACGTGGAGATCGTCGCATCGAATGAACTCCAGGGTGTGCCGTGACATCCGCGCTCGCAGCATACGGGGCGTGAGACGTGCGAGCCCGGTTACTTCGTAACGTCGTCGGCGCTATCCACGCCGTCGAGCCCAAGGGATTTCAGGTCGTAAAATTTCTCTCCGCGGGAACTTGGATACTGGTACCTGAATTCGTTCCCCCAGGGATCGACCGGAACCGAAGTGGCATCCAGGTAGGGTCCGTCCCAGAGGGGCGAGCCGCCCGGCGCGGTGAGCAGCGCATTCAGGTTCGGCGGGTATTTCCCATTGTCCATTTCGTACAGAGAAACGGCCATGCTGATCGCGTGAAGGCTCGCCTTGGCGGCATTTTCCTGTCCCTGCCCCACCCTTCCGCTGAATTTGACGGCCGCAACCCCGGCAAGGATGCCGATGATGATCACGACAAGCATGATTTCGATCAGGGTAAATCCGGCCTGGGATGAGGACCGGTCCGATTCGTAGTTCTGTTTTTTCATGGTCGGTTCTCCATTGGATTTTTCATGAGATGATTTGTGCGTATTGCTATGGATTCAATCCACTCGTCATATCGAAAACAGCGGTCAACATACTGACGGCGATCAAGCCGACCAGGCCCGCCATGAAAAGGATCATGATGGGTTCCAGCAGGGTCGTAAACAACTTCACGGTGCGGTCCAACTCACGGTCATAGCGATTGGCAATGTGCATGAGGGCCCCACTCATGTCCCCGGTTTCCTCCCCTACCGCAAGCATATCGGTCAAAAGCTGGGGGAATACTTTCCCCTCGGAAAGTGGGCCGGAAACGGTTGAACCGTCGGTAACCCGCTCTCGGGCCGATCGGATTTCATCGGAAACCACGCTGTTCCCCACCGTTTCCTCCACGATGGTCAGCGCATTCAGCACCGGAACCCCGTTGGACAAGAGCGCCCCAAGGGTTCGGGAAAACTGGCCGAAGGCATTTGCTTTGACGATGCCGCTGACCACCGGGATTCGGAGCTGCACGCCGTCCCACCACCGTCGACCCGCGGGCGTTGCGATCAGGCGGCGGAATCCGATGACCCCCGCCACCACCGCAATGATGATGAGCCACCAGTAGTTCAGGAGGAAGTGGCTGACGTTGGCAAGAAACTGCGTCGACGCGGGAAGTTTGCTGTCGAGTTCGTCGAAAATCGCGGTGAATCGGGGAATCACGAACAGGATGGAGAAGATCAGCGTGCCGGCGCCGACCAACATGATGATCGCAGGATACACCAGCGCCATCATCACCTTTTCCTGCGCGTCCTGAACCCTCGCCTGGTGATGGGCCAGTCGTTCAAGCACATCAGGAAGCGTTCCGCTCGCCTCCCCCGCCCGAACCATGTTGATGTACAGGTTCGAAAAAGTCCTCGGATGATCCGACAGCGCCTCCGAGAGACTCGACCCCTGCACAATGTCGTCACGAAGCGAGGCAAGAATTGCATCCTGAGATTTGCTGGTCTTGCGCCGCGACAACGTGGTCAGTGCGTTTCCCAGCGTCATGCCGGACGCAAGAAGATCGCTCATCTCCTGGGTGAACAGAAGCACCTCTCGAAGATTCATTTTCGGACCGCGGCCGCCGAGGCCCGGGATGGATACGCCAACCGATGCGTCTGCGGAGCCTTCACCCTGTGTCGGCTTCGGGGCCCGTTTCGGCTTTGCCTTCGCCTTCGGCCTCTTCGGAAATTTCGCAAACGCCTTCCGGGGCGTTTTTTCCTTTTTCTCCTTCTTCGGAGCTTCCCTGGAAGGCGCGGTTCCTCCGGCATCTTCCTCCTTCACCGATACCGGAACATATCCCATTCGCTCCAGCTGGGTGAGCGCAGTCCTCCGGTCATGGGCGTTCAGATTCCCCTCGATCTTTTCTCCGGCACGAGTCCGTGCGACATATAGGTAGGAAGCCATCGATCAGAACTTGAATAACATGGTGCGGAGGTTCGGTTTTCGATATGGACAACAAATTTGATGCATTCGATCATTCCGGCCGGAGATGGATGAAACGGATCCGCCCACCCGGGATGGCCAGTCCCCGGAAACCTCACTCACAGTGCCGTCTCCGTCATTGCTTCGTCTTCTTCGGTGACACGCAGCACTTCTTCGATCGTGGTGGTGCCGTCCAGAACCTTTCTCCAACCATCGTCGCGCAGGGTGCTCATTCCATTCTGCAATGCCTGTTGCTTTATGACATTGGAAGCGGAACGGGTCACGATCAGGGGCCGAATGGAGTCGTCGACCAGTATGATTTCGTAGATGCCGGTTCTGCCCTTGAACCCGGTCGAACGGCATTCGTCACACCCCACCGCTTCGTAAATCGTGCCTTCGGAAAGGCGCTCGGTAGGAAATCCCACGCTTTCGAGGTAGCCTTCCTTGATGTCCCGGGGGACTTTGCAGGCATTGCACAGCCGGCGCACCAGGCGTTGCGCAACCAGGCCGTCGACCGAGGACGCCACCAGGAACGGCTCGATCCCCATGTCGAGCAGCCGTGTTACCGCGCCGGCGGCGTCATTCGTATGAAGGGTGCTGAACACGAGGTGGCCGGTTAAGGCCGCGCGAATTGCATTCTCCGCCGTCTCCAGGTCGCGAATTTCCCCGACCATAACCACATCCGGATCCTGACGGAGAATGTGACGAAGGCCCACCGCGAAGGTCAGGCCTATTTCCGGGCGCACGTGAATCTGGTTGACCCCCGGCATTTCATACTCGATCGGATCCTCGAGGGTGAGGATTCGCTTGTCGGTCGAATTGATCGTGTGAAGCCAGGCGTAAAGAGAGGTGGACTTGCCAGACCCTGTCGGCCCGGTGACCAGGAGGATTCCGTGCGGCTTGTGAATCAGTCCATTCAGAATATCCTGCTGACTGCCCATCAACCCCAGCTTGTCGAGTCCGAGCAATCCGCTGTTCCTCATCAGAAGACGAAGGCTTACACTTTCTCCATACACCGTGGGCATGGTGGATACTCGAACGTCGATTTCCTCGCCCCGGATCCGCACGCTGATTCTGCCGTCCTGGGGAAGCCGCTTCTCCGCGATATCCATGTTCGACATCACCTTGATGCGGGAGATGATGGCGGATTGAAATCGCTTTAACTGGGGAGGAACCGGCGTTTGATGAAGCACCCCGTCGATCCGGTACCGGATTCGCAAGTCGTTTTCCATCGGTTCGAGATGTATGTCCGTGGCCCGGTCCTGGTACGCTTCCCAGATAATCTGGTTCACGAACTTGACGATGGAGGCTTCCTGGTCAAGTTCGTCCAGGTCCTGTTTGCCGAAGTCCTCTTCGGGAGAAAGTTCGATCCGATCGTCCTGGATCATCTGCTCCACGGTGTCGGCGCCGACTCCATAAATCGTTTTCGAAGCGTTGGCCAGGTCGGACGATACGCTAAGCGCAAACTGAATCCGCATCCCGGATGCCAGGCGAAGCGCGTCCATCAACCCGGGGGTGAATGGATCGATGGTGGCCACCCGAAGCGCCCCGTTCTCCCGGGCAATGGGAATGACATTGTATTGAAAAATCAGTTTCGTCGGAAGCGTGTCGATAACGCTTTCTTCGATCTCCAGATCGGAGACTTTTACAAACGGTACGGACATCGCTCCCGCGAATGCTTTGAGAAATGCCTCTTCGTCCGCGAGCTGCAGCGACACCACGGTTTCCGTGATCGTGTTCCCGCTCTGCTGGCGCTCGGCCAGCAGGTTGCCGATCTGAATCTCCGTGAACAGACCCGTGGCTTCCAGAAGCCCCGCTAATTTATTGGACGCCATTACAGGCACAATTCACTCCATCCGATATCGTTAATTCAGACGTATCCTACGCTATTCCGTTCAATTCTTTCCAGTTCGCAATCGCAGAATCCACGATCCGGCAGAACACGCCGATTCACTCAGAATCCAGAAAAGGCTCCAGGTGCGAAACCAGGGGATGCCCGCGTGGATCGAATCGGTACCTCTTCATTTCCCGAAGAGCCTTTTCCTTTTCCCAGCCCTGTGCGCGCACGCGATAGGCGGCGATGAGGGCGCCGGTCCGGTGCGTTCCCCGGGCACAGTGAACCAGCACCGGTCGCGCATCCGGATCTTCCAGTATCCGTAACGCTTCGATGTATTGTTCGTATTCGCCGCGGCCATCGCCGGGCATGGCAATTCGTACCATCCTCACATCCTGTTCCCGGCACGCGGCCTCCTCCGCATCGATTCGGGCACCCACCTCCCGCGTGTTGATTACGGTCCGCAATCCATACCGCTTGATCACCCGCTCAAGCTGCGGCGCGGTGAGCTGACCGCTGCGGTAGATCTCCCCCTTGACCACGGTTCCGAAATTATCCAGGAACACATGGTGGCGGCACTCCTTGAGCCCCGCGAACATCATGAAAATGAGAATGACTCCTGCCAGGTTCCACAGCGAGGCCGGCTGCAAGCCGGGAAAAATCAGATCCGGTTCCGACTTACTCACTATCGTGACACACCCTGCAAAAGTTCGAGATAGGTGACACAGTGCGCCTTTCGTTCGCACGATGCGCACCGCTCCCCCATCCAGATAGAATCGAACTGTTCCATAATCTGCCCAATCACTTTCCTGTCGCGGGTGATGATCCCCGCCTCAAAATTTCTTCGGTTCTCACTCTTCGCCCCCATTCCGGCGCCGGTAAGGTTTGCGCTGCCGGTGAAAGCGAACGATCCGTCAACAATAACGGACTTGAAATGTACCCGCGGGCACAGAATCATCTCCATCCCTTCGATAAGATTCGGATAGCGGTCGTAGTCTTCCCGGAATGCGGGCCCGGGTTCCTTGGCGTGAATCAACCGCGCGGAAACCCCGCGATCGACCAGTTCCGAAAGAACCGCGAGAAATGGGACCATCTTGCGTCCCCGTTGATGAACATACATATCCTTGATATCCGCAGTGGCAATCCAGACAAAATTTTCCGCCGAGGGAACCGACTCCTGGATCACCTCCTCGTAGATCCGGCGATCGGTAATGAACTCAACAGAACAGGTCACGATTGAAAGTGTAGATAAATCACATACGAAAATCTATCCTGTTTGAGAAGAATTACGCACGAAAGCCCGCCCTTTGCCGCGACTCGGGTATCCGGTTGCCGGGCCACGGCAGGGACGAAGCCGGTTCCACAGGTGCGCTTACATTTCCTCTTTTCCGGTTCCGACACGAGCAGGATGCCCATGCCACGACCGTGGCTCCATCATTGACACTGAACCCAAGCCGCTGAATACTCCGGAAAACCGCCACAAGACTCAATCTAAAATGACCGATTCTCTGTTTCAAATCGGGGCCGAAGGGATCGACACGGCCCGCATCGTCGGCGAAATCCAAAAGTCTGTGGAGGAAAAAATTCGGGACGGAATTTATCCCGACCCCGAAATCGCCAGGGCGGAACGCCACAATCTGAAAAATCTTCAGACCCAGGACGCCTTCATGGATTATTACATGAACTGCCTCCGACAGGCGGCCTACGTCGATATCAATGCCTTCGAAATCAGGGAACAGAGAAATCTGTTCGCTCCCGTCCTCATTGCCTTGAAAAAGGTGATCTGGAAGCTTCTCGTGTTCTACACCTATCGCCTCTGGTCACAGCAGAACCAGGTCAACGGCCTCCTGGTCGCCGCCGTCGACGGAATGGATCGGAAGAACGTCCGCAAGATCCAGGAACTCGAAGCCAGGGTGGCAGCCCTGGAGTCAGCGAAGGACATGAATCGTTCCTGATGTCTCGCGCCGACCGGATCGCGTTCGTCTGTCCCCGTTTTGACGACAGGGGAACGGTAGGCGGCGCGGAAAACCTCCTGAAGGAACTCGCGCTTCGCGCCGCTTCGAACGGACGCGACGTTCATTTCCTCACCACCTGCGCCGTCAATCACTTTACGTGGGAAAACGAGAAACCGGCCGGGGTCCGCGATGTCGGCGGGATGACCGTGCACGAGTTCGAGGTGGACGAAGACCGTGATCTGGAGCGGTTTCTAGATATCCAGGATCGCATCAGCCACGGGGGAGAGGTCTCGGATGAAGAAGAACAGGCCTGGCTCGACAACAATGTAAACAGCCGCGGCCTCATCGATCACGTTCGGGAGTCGGCGTATGACCGGATCGTTGCCGGTCCGTACCTCTTTGGCCTCACGTGGCGCGCCTTACTGGCCCATCCGGATACGGCCTGCCTGGTGCCGTGCCTTCATGATGAAGCGTTTTCCCGGTTACGCATCATGCGACGACTCTTCGCTCAGATTCCGCGGTTTCTTTTCAATGCGGAGCCCGAACGACAACTTGCCGACCGGTTGTTCGATATCTCGGCCGCGCATTGCGCGGTGGTCGGCGTAGGACTGGATTCGAAGGAGATCGATTCTGACGCATTCATGCGCGCTCACGGTCTGCGTACGCCCTACGCAATCTATGTGGGACGACGGGAACCCCTGAAGGGCACCCCGATGCTCACCGACTATGTGGATACGTTTCGCCGACGCACCGGACGCGATCTGAAGCTCGTATTCGCAGGCAGCGGAGAGATCGAAACGCCGACGTCACTTCGTCCGCACATCATCGATCTCGGGTTCGTTTCTGACCGTGAGAAATCCGAAGCAATGGCGGGAGCCGCGGCATTCATTCATCCTTCGGTGAACGAAAGCCTCAGTATCGTCATCCTGGAGGCATGGCAGGCAGGCACGCCCTGCCTCGTAACCGCATTCAGCGACGTCATGCGCTACCAATGCGAACAAAGCGGCGGCGGCCTGTGGTTTCGCAGCTACCCGGAATTTGAAGAGCAACTGACCCTTCTCCTCGACCATCCGGAATTTCGCGCAATGCTGGGCAATCAGGGAAAGGCCTTCGTCGAACGCGAATACAATTGGAGCGTAGTTGAGCAGAGGCTCCTCAGCGCTTTGGACAAGAGGTGATTGCGCAGGAAAACCGCAAAGGTTTCCCTCCCCGTCCAACCTCAAACGTCACGTCAGAAATCGAAATGTCCCACGCGGGACAGCACAACCGATCCGAGGGGTGTCTCACGTGGGACAGCACAACCGATCCGAGGGGGTGTCTCACGTGGGACAATGCAACCGATCCGAGGGGTGTCCCACGTGGGACAGCACAACCGATCCGAGGGGTGTCTCACGTGGGACAATGTAACCGAACCGAGGGCTGTCCCACGTGGGACAGTGCAACCGATCCGAGGGGTGTCTCACGTGGGACAATGCA
>Ga0315336_1002426_pt1 | contig 28556 bp, 51 predicted proteins | sample ASW5metaG_FD_204512 | JGI IMG/M metagenome (GOLD analysis project Ga0315336, IMG submission 204512) | Ammonia-oxidizing marine archaeal communities from Monterey Bay, California, United States - ASW #5 | ecosystem: Environmental > Aquatic > Marine > Intertidal zone | place: USA: California... | reverse complement strand
AGCACAAAATTTAGCAATGGGACAAGCCGGTTCAATATTTGTGACGGGTACGACTGCCGTCACTTGTGGCGCGGGATCGGGTGTCTTTGTCGCAATCCAATTCACCGAAGATACAGTATTCGCTTCCGGTAGCGGGGGACTAATCGCGGAAACGGAACAACTCTTTCCAGACGATACAGGCGCGGGAACACTAATCGATGCGGATGGCGGTGCTGCAATAGATGGCGAAACATTTCCCCAGGGAATGACCATCTACGGTAGGTGGACAGGATTTACATTAGCTTCGGGTGCGTGTCTCGCATACGTCGGCTAATGTTAAAATTAGGATTAAAATTCGTCACTATTCCAAGTCAAACGGCTCGTTTGGTTCGGGATTTATGGCGAAGTATAAATGACACTTGGACCAACGAAGAACGCAAGTGGCAAAACATTGTTTAAAATTAAGGAGATATTAAAATGGCAGCTTTAGGCTCACAAAGTATCGCTTCCTCGTACGAGCAACTTTTACACGTTGATGCGGATGGTGGCGGTAACTCAACAACACACGTCAGCGTAAAGGACGGTGACAATGGAACAACTTTTGGATTCACTATCGCATCGGATGCGTTGATGATGTCAAGCACCAACCGATTAGAGTTTGGTGACACAGGAACTTATATACATCAATCGGCAGATGGTGTACTTGATTTGGTTTCTGATACAGAAATTGAAATAAACGCAACCACAATTGATATTAATGGTGCGGTGGAGATATCTGGCAACACCACATTTGCAGGGAATATAACCGGTTTACAGGGTTTGTTTTCAAAAGACGACACAACTCCAGCTGGAACACCTGATGGCGAAGCAGATGATTTAGTTGTTGGTTCAACAGACACCGCACAAACCGGTATTCAATTCTTTGGATCAGGTGGGAATCATTTATATTTTGGAAATGCAGATAGTTCTACCATTGGGCGAATTGATTATTTACATTCAGATAACAGTATGAGACTATTTACAAATAGTTCTCAAGCGATGACAATTGACTCTGCCGGACAAGTTTTTATCGGCGACACCGCAAACGCCAACATGACTCAAGGCCTTACCATCAATCAAGGTGCGGCTGATAATGAAATACTTGCTTTGAAATCAAGTGATTGCGCACACGGAATGACAACAATTGCAGAAACAGATACATTTACTATGATAAAAAAGGCAGCGGGAAGTGGAGGATGTGAATTGACTGTTTTGGATGATGAAGTAGTTAATCCATTTATTATACAATCTTATGCAGGTGGTACAAATACAACAAAAGGAACAGGGGGCGCGGGAACACTTGATATTAGGTGTGCAAGAGCAGATGGAACAGGATTACAAAGTCTTGCTTCAGATGGGAATTTGGTATCGATTAGAGATAATACTAATACACGATTTCTTTTTGATGTTGAAGGTTCATTCCATGCAGATGTAGAAAGTACGACATATGATGCTTACAACGATGCACACCTTGTCCGAGCTTATGATCTCTCACATGGAAAAGGTATGATAGAGTCAAAGTTTGATGAGTTTATTAATTATAATCATGAAACACTTGCCGATTTAAAACTTGTTGGTCGAGATGAAGATGGAACACCCAATCGAATGATAAATGTCACAGGGATGCAACACCTTCACAATGGGGCAATTTGGCAGCAATACACCGAAATGCAGAAGATGAAAGAGTTGATGTATGATACGATGGTTGAAATGCTTGGCAAAGAAAAAGCAGATCAAAAACTAACGGATCACGATGTGAAATTACTTGATAACAAAACCTTGCTTAATTAGGAGAAAAAAATGGCAAAAGAAATAATAATAAGTATGGAAGATTCGCAGTTTGAAAGTCTGCAAGAAGCCTACGCAAAAGACGACAATACAGTTGAAAAAGCTGATGTTGATGTGGCTTATGTAAAAACGCGGCTAATTAAATCCTTAAAGTCTAAAGTCAGAAACTATGACGAAGCCAAACAGGAAATTAGCTATTCCACATTCGATCCATCATAACAAATAGGGAGGCGAAATGTTTGAAGAACGACTTAAACAACTGAAGGCAGAACTGCAAAACCTTAATATGAGAATTGCGGAAATCAATTTCTTAATTAATGGATATGAAACTGCAATCAAAGAAGCGGAAGAAAAAAAGGATGAACAAACCACAGATTGATGAATACCGTCTGGATATAGTTGATCGTCTGGCTCGAATTGAATCCACGTTGCAATCAGTACACAAAGAATCACGAGATACAAAACTTGAGATTCAAATGCAGAATGGACGGGTACGAAGATTGGAAGGTGGGATGGCAGCGATTCAAGGTATTGGATCGGTAATCAGCATCGTATTTGGTGGGTTCATCGCGTATTTATTTAGGAGATAATATGAGTGATTGGTTTAGTTGGACGAATTTCTTTTACCTGGCGGGATTAATCCTTGCCGGTGGCGCGACGTTTGTCGGTTTGAGGTATAAGAAGTTAGTCGATGAAATGAAAGAGGTTTTCAAGGCACTTCAAGAAGCGTATGCCGATGACGGTAAACTTGACAATGAAGAACGCAAAAAGATAATGAAAGAAATCCTTGATGTTTTTGGTGCGTTGCTTAAAATCGCTTGGAAATAAAAACATTGGATCAGAAACAATGACATTCGATGAAATAATCGACAATGTTTTAGAATCCGAAGGCGGATATGTCAATGACAAAGATGATGCCGGCGGTGAAACAAATATGGGGATTTCCAAGAGGGCGTACCCAGATTTAGACATTAAAAACTTAACGAGAAAAGAAGCAAAGCAACTTTACTATGAAGATTATTGGACACCTTCAAAAGCCGACCAATTGCCAACCCAACTGCGAGAAGTTTATTTTGATATGGTTGTGAACTTTGGAAGGCGAGGGGCGGCAAAAGTATTACAACAAGCCTGTAATGGAAAGAACACATACAAAATCAAAGAGGATGGAATAGTCGGAACGGCAACAATAAGCGCATCAAAGAATTTAGAGCCAGACAGATTGAGGGCATATCGAGTGTTGAAGTTTGCAAAGATTATTATTAAAAAACCAACACAAGAGAAGTTTTGGTTTGGATGGTTTAGAAGGGCAATCAGAGTATGACATTAGGCAAGTCCATTAATAACATTAAAGATAAAGCTTCGAACATTGATTTGAATACGCTTTACGAAAACCCGGAAGTCTATTTTAACGACTTGGTGGAATTATTATCTGCCATTAGAGAGATGGAAGAACCGACAAGAATTAACTTAAAAGATTTAAAGAATAAGGTGCATCAAGCATGAGTACATACGAAGCCACCTATTGTGACACAAATACTGATCTTCAATTTATTGAACCGAATATCAACAACTATAATTTAAGAAGGGTGTTGCCCGGTGATTGGGTTGCATCCGGCACAACTAATTTATATTATCTTTATTCGGCGGGATATGTGACACAACTATTTTATAACGGTGAAGAAATGACTTCGGTCACAGACACACCAAACGCAAATAAAGAATTTAATTACGCAACAGGAACAGGCCTATTGAGTTTCTTTTATACAAATTCATCCACATCGCTTTTGAATAGTGCGGTGATTGAATCAGGTCGCGATTGGTATGATACGAAAGTTGAAGCGGTGGCAAAGGCAAGTGACCTATGCAGAAATGTCCTTCCTGTTCCGATATACCCACGCAAAGGCGTTGGGATGGCAAGTGCCACCGGAAACGATTGGCCCGAAATCATTGTAAGAAGCACGGCGATTATTGCTTGTGCTGATTTAATCCGTCCTTATGATAAAGAAAAAGGCGATGAACTAATGGCAATGGCGATGAATCCAGAAGGTACGGGATACCTTGATATGGTTCGGACCGGACAAATCGCTCTATCTCAAGATGAAGGATTAGCAAAGCACTCTGGTATTATTAGAGAAATTTCAATAAATGCGAATAGTACGGGAAGCGTGATTGATGTGCGCGGTACGCCAACGGCTGAATGGGATGTGATTAAAATTATCATTAGTACGGCGGGGACGTTCACTTCGGGATCGGCTTCGGGTGTGAAATACGATACTTATGTGGCAGACGATACAGGATTAAAGATTGACAAATCAAGTGATGCAGAAACAATCGATGGCGGATTCCAAGATGTAGGACACGGGATGCAAGTTCGATTCTCTCCTGGCGTTTACACTATCAATGACGAATGGGAATTGGAAATATCGGGTGTGGTTGATTCAAGAACGATGGCAATTAAATACGCAACGGCGGAAAGAATTTAATGGCTTCAAATATTCAATCAGTTTTATGGGCGGAAAATCATAATCTATGGACTGCCGAATCTAACGATTGGGATTTTGGTTCAAGTGATGCGGATAGTTATGCGAACGTTGTTTATGAAAATGTTATCGAATCGCTACAAGATATAATCAATACAGAGTTTCAAGTTCCTGTAATTGACGAACATCGCGGCAATCAATCGTTTGTTATTGATCCGCAAGAAGATACGCTAATTGAAATGATTTCGTCTGGTCAATCGAGAAATTATGAAGTTGATATTGTTTATACCTTAATAAAAGGTGGCGGATTTAGAACCGTTAAAACACAATTAACAAGCACCGCCGAACATTTGAAAAGGTTAATACACAATAATACAAGTTATTCGCCGTCGGGTGTTTATAAATATCACGATGGACGAATTGAAACAGTTACTTACGAACAAGACGAAGATGATCTTGATTTATGGAGAGCGAATTTGTCTTTCAACTGTACGGTAACGGAAATATTTACATAAAAGATGATGATACATCATAAACACAAAAAAGGAAATAGATAATGGCAAGTTTAGACAAAACAGTTTATTCCGGTAAGCAATTTGAATCTTATGTATCGATTCAATCGGATGCTTTAGGAACAAATGATGTATCGGGTACGCTGTATAAAATAAGAACACCGGAAGTGAATGATATTGATTTCTCTGCCGGTTCAACCTTTGCGGATGCGGTTAGGTCGGGGCAGAGAGTTCAAAGACCAACAGATCACATTGCGATTTACAAAGGCGGGACGTTTACATGGTCCTTTAGTGACTATGTGATTGAAAATGAAGCAGCCTTACAAATGCTTCTTCAATTAGTATCAGAAGATGCGAGTCCGGCGGTTTCGGCACAAATAACAGGGAATCAAGGCACAGTCGCTTATGAAGAAGGTGCAACAACGGGCGAATATGCTTGTGTCGTTATACATTCGCCGGATGCAGATGAGGATAAATTGATGTTTTCTTCAATATTAGAAGAATTGCAATTAACGCTTAACCCAACTGTAAACGGCGGAAGAATGACCGCGGCGGGACGATTTTGGTCTGGATACCAACCTGTAATCGGTACAGAAGGAACGTCCGCAGATGCAACGGCGGTTGATTATACACAAGGATTTTTTGATTGTACGACCATGACGATTGGTGGAGATAATGTCGTATTGAATAATTTTGATGTCACAATTTCAAATCCCGCAACAAGAGTCGGATACGAAACAGTTAATTCAATTGAAGCAGAGCCTTCGTCTTATATGAGGGGCGGAATGATTGACGTGACCGGTAATGTAAGTGCGAAATTGGATGATAACGTGACTGATACAATACAAGACTTCAGAGCCGGAACTTCTGTAAACATTAGCATTGGTGACGGGGCAGCGATTGATTTTGATATACCGACGGCAAAATATACGGGATACACCCACACGAATACAGATAGTGGGGTATTTATTGATTTACCGTTTAAAGCAACGGCAGACGGATCGGGTGCATTAATTACGATAATAGCGACTTGATAAATTAGGGAGGTCTAAATGATTATTAAAGTTGGGAAAAAAGAATGGGACATAAATGATTGCACATACGCTGAAAGGCGTGAACTTCACAAACTCAATGCAAAGGTTTGGTGGGATGGCAAAATGGATGTGGAGTCATATTACGAAGTTCTTGAAAAGGTGGGTACAATCGCCGGGTTAGGTGAAAACGACTTTAAGGATATGGAGATGCCTAAAGTCGATGAAGTTCTTCAAGCGATATTCTTGGAATACTTGGGGATTGAACCGGCAAAAAAAGATTCCGGGGGTTGAGCCTTGCGGTTTGGTGTTGGCAACTTGGCTTTCCCGAACCGCGTGACATATATAGAAGCCTCCCCTATACGGTGGCGAAACTCCCGGTTACTTACAAACATAGTCCGGTGCGAGTGCAGACAGTTGAAGATATATGGAACATAATAGATGAAATATGTGAACCAAGCGAAGAATTTACAGATGGTCAAATCCTGTACCATTCCGTTCCGTTCTTTGCGGATTGCTCACAAATCGTCGAACCCTGGATGATGGAAATGATAAACGAATATAACTACACAACCAGATTCAACGTATCTCTTGGTGAACTTGACAATATTTCAGCGCATCGATTGGATTGTTTCTCAATTATAGACAAGGAAATGAACGTTTGTATGCAAGAAAAAGCAAAGAAAGAAAATGGCTGATAAAAAATTAAATATTAAAGTCAGAGCCGACGGCGCAAAACGAGCCAAAAAAGAACTAAAAGGTATTGAAAAGGGAATGGCGAGTATGGGTAAAGCTGCAGCAAAGGCAAGTGCTGCCTTTTTTGGTGCTAAAATGCTTATCGCCGGGTTTCAAAAAATTATAACTTTAGCCGGTGAACAAGAACTTGCTGAAAGAAAATTATCAATCGCATTGGGCAAAACATCACAAGATTTATTAGAACAAGCGAGAGCCTTGCAACAAGTTTCAACTTTTGGCGATGAAGCAATTATCGGGCAACAAGCGTTTCTTGCTTCGCTTGAATTTTCAGAAGCACAAATTAAAAAGATTATTCCTGTCGCAATGGATTTGGCTTCGGCAACGGGAATGTCACTTGAATCTGCAGTAAGAAATACCGCAAAGACTTTTAGTGGATTATCGGGTGAACTTGGTGAATTAATACCACAATTGAGAGGTTTAACCGCCGAACAAATGAAAGCCGGTGATGCAGTCAAATTAATGTCTGATTTGTTTGAAGGACAAGCTGAAGGTCAAACACAAACAATGAGTGGTTCTATTCAACAAATGAAAAACGCTTGGGGCGATGCGGGAGAAGCGTTGGGTAATTTATTTGCACCCGCAATTATTAAAGTGACAGGGCTTTTAAAAGATGCTGCAAATGCGGCTTCCACCGCTCTTAAAGCAATAAAAGGCTTTTTTGGTGGTGAAGATGAAGTGTCAATTGAAGAACAAATTTTGGCAACAAAAGCGAAAACCCTTGAAATTAGAAGGCAAGAATTTGAATTAATGAAACTGCAAACTGTTCCGGTCATTAAAATAGGAGAGGAAAGCAAAAAAGCAGCAGAGTGGACGGCACAAACCGCATCAAGTTTAATGACTTCGGCATTAATGGGTGACAATGTTGGCGAATCTTTAAAACGTGCCGTGATTCAATTGGGAATTATGGTCGCACAAGCAAAACTTTATTCCGTAATTATGTCCGCAAGTGGCGGATTATTTGGCGGTGGACTTCTTGGTGGCGTTGCAAGTTTTCTGTTTGGCAAATCACCAACACAATCATTCCCATCTCCAACCGGCGGTGGTTCAAAAATTACAATTAACCAGAATTTCGGGGGTATGGGTGTTATCGATCACAATTTCGCTGCCAATAGTATTATACCGGCTATAAATAAAGCCATAAATACGGGACAGGCGAGGATTGGGTAGATGTTATCATTCGATTCTGGTCTTACCAACGCCCTCAAAAATTCAAACACAACGGCGTTCTGGGTACTCAAACTTTATTATAACGATGAGTCGGCTTTTATAGGCGTAAGTGACCAACACCGCCAAGACGGATCGGATATATATTATGGATTGGTCGCATCTTGGGGAACATATCGCCAATCATTAGACTTCTTTAATTTTACAACCTCAATCGGCAATATGAGCGTAACGCTTATTAACGCTGAAAAGTCCATCCAGGGCAAACGATTCTCTGATCTTCTTGCTGATTACAACTTTGCAAATCGTAAGTGGGAGTTGTTTTTAAACACAAACGAAACTTCCACACTTGATACCGCCGCCCGAATGATTGCCACCGGCGTTATCTCTGGCGAAATATCATACGACGAAAACAATACGACCTTGACACTTTTCGATAATACGCCAAAATACCATAAGGTCATTCCAATCAATACGGTTGATTCTTCCACATATACAAACGCTCCTGTAAACAATGTCGGCAAACCAATTCCAATGGCTTACGGAGATTTTTATGAAAAAACAGACATTGGGACCATTCCGACCACAAACTTTGATCGTTTTTATAATTTCTACAAAAATGCGTTCCCTGCAATTATTACTGATGAATGGGATGTGCAAGGAGAAGAATCAGAAGCAAAGGTGGACAGTCAAGCCCTTAATACTTTAGATGCTGAAAATATTTATATCTTTAAAGGCGGTTATTATCCCACACTTACAAACGCGAGTAATTCAGTAAGCAACAATCCCCAAATAGAGTATCGCGGAAGCACGGCATCGGTTTATTTGCCAATAAGTACATCGAACATTGCAGCCGCCACCGGTTCAAATGACTATTCTGTTTCAAATGCGGCAAGAATTAGTGATGGTGACTTTTCGGCGGTAGCAAGTTGGGCGGCAAATGGTGCAGAAACTAATAATTCAGATGCGACACTTACTTTTGCTTTGCCAAAAATCAATAAATTGGGCGTTTATAGTGATATTTCCGCATTAATAAAATGGGGAACGGTTACAAATTTAAGTGGAAGCGGTGATGTTTTTTCAATTACAACAAAATCTGGTGGCGGTGTCAGTCTTGATAGCATATCAAGCGATTCCGAAACAAAAACATCTTTGGCTTCTGGATATACTGCAACAAGGGATGCGTGGGATTTTGAAGGCGATATGATTTATACTTTAGAATCAACAACTTCAAATGAATCAGCCGAAATATACGAATCTGGGATGCAGATTGATTTTACGATTGAAGATATTGATTCCCACGAGGTTGAAGAATTAGTGGAAGAATGGTTGCCACTAACGATGACTCTCGATCACAATATCGGACCGCCAGAAACCCTTCAATTTGGAGAATATAAAAGGATTGTTTCCAGAACTGTATCAAAACTAACACCGGCAAAGATTGACTATGTTTACTATTCGGGCAAAGGCAGACAATACGGCGCATACATAGATGCCGACTCAAGGAATCAAGGATATAATAAGGATGCCTTAATTGAAAACCCGATTTTTATTATTGAAAGTATTTTACGATCTGAATTAGGTGTTCTTTATAGCGGATCGGGAACATCCACGACTTCAAATAAATTAGTGGATTCTAACGCTGCTTTTGCCACAAGCATTGTTGGACAAACGCTTTACAATCTTAAAGACAAAACAAGCGCAATGGTCACGGCAAGAGATAGTGCAACGACATTGAGTATTGATGCGAATATTATGGCAAGTGGAGAAAGTTATCTTATTGGCGGATTGACTTCAGACGAAATCGATCATGCCACTTTTGATACTTCCGGGAATACAAGTAGTGGATACTTGGGTGACATATATGAAGATGCCGTTGGTGATGTAAAGTTCGCATTTTCTCAATATAAGTTTATTAATTCAAAGTCGTTAGTCGAAAGGCTTGGACAGTTGTGTTTGTCTTATGTCTTTATTGGTGGAGATGGAAAGTTCAAAATTAAAACATTAAGGCGCACCGATGATTATTCGTCTGCCGACCAAAGTGTTAATTTTCACGATATTACATTGGACAAGGTTGGAAAGACCGCACTCAATACAGTAAAAAATTCTATTTTAATTAAATACAATCACGATTACGGGGCAAAGCAAAACAAATCAGAAGCCACCGCAACCGATTCAACCTCACAAGGAACTACGGTAAGCGGATACAATCAAACGATGAAACTCGAATTGGATGCAAATGAAGTATTGGATTCGACAACGGCAACAAAATTGGCAGAAGCATATTTAGAGATTATGAAAGACAGGCACGACACGGTGAATTTTAGTTGTGTTCGTCCAAAATATAATCACCTCGAAATCGGTGACATAATAAATTTCAGTAATTGGCCTTCAGACTTAAAAATTTACGGTCAAACAATGGGCGGTTCGTGGGATTCCACAACGGACACATTTTCTTCGGTTACAACGACCTGGGATAACATGGCTGCCGGTTATTTTATAGTTGCAGACATTACCAAGACGGTCAATGGCTGCTCAATTAAAGCGATAAAGGTATCATAATGGCAAACATGAACATATCAACGCCACGTTTTTACACAGACATAGTGAATTTCTTGATGAGCAGAGGTCTTGGACAGGATGGAAACTTTGATGTAATTACAGGCTCAAATCTAATTGGAGTGCAAACAGGCTCGGAAGCGGAACTTTTTGATATGCGCCCATTAAATAAAGTTGATTTTAATACAAGCGCGGCAACCTCGGATCACGTCCTTGTTAATATAGACACGCAAAGCACATCAACTAAAAAGTCGTTCGTGGCAATTCTAAATCACAATATGGCTTCGGCGGATGCAAAAGTATTAATAAAAGCAAGTAACACGGAAAGCCACGTTCAAGCAGTTAATATGGGAAGCGCAACGGCGATGAGCAATACTGCCGACGTTGTAAATGGTGATATTAGTACAAACCATATTGCACCGGAAACAGATGGAAGTACGATTGTCAGATTTGACGAATCCGCATTAAGATATTGGGGAATCCAATTTGAAGGCAATTCTTCAAACACATTTAGTTCAACTGATCTATTCGTTGGATGTATCTTAATTGGTGAATATTACGATATGCCCCACGCACCGGATTTGAATGTGACCAGAATGATTTCTTACAACCGTCTGAATGACTTGCAAGAATCTCACGGCGGACAACGATTCAGCAACCTTAAATCATACGGCAGAACGGCGGGGAGTACGTCCAAATCGCCGTTTACGACGGCTTCAAATGGTTATGACAGTCAAGGCGGACGATTGATTTATGACATGAATTTCAGCTTTATTAATTCCACCGATCTTATGCCGGACGAATATGATATAATTGCAGACGATGACAATTTTGTGGATGACGTTTGGAATAAGACTAACGGCAATCACATCCCCTTTATTTTTTCAATCGATAAAAGTTCGGAAGGGGACAATGCGGAGTCGGAACATATCTTTGGCCGGTTCGCCAATAATAGTTTAGACATGGCACAAGTCGCTCCGAATGTTTTTAATGTATCTTTAACGGTGGAAGAAGAATTTTAATGAAATCATTCGGGTTTTTTATTATCGGAATCTTTACAGGATTGACGATTTCTGTTTTAATGAAAGATGCTAAACCCGTGAGTCCGATTATTATTCACGATACATACAGATTAGGATATAGGTATCCACCATTCTATCCTTACGGATATGATTATTATTTCAGACCTTTAGAATATCGTAGCGGTGGACATAGTAGGTCCAACACAAAGACCGATGAAGGCAGACGTGGCGGAAAAGATACAGAACGCGGAGAGAATCACGGCAGAACAATTGAAGTAAATGATAGGAAAAAGAATTGAAGAAATTATATACGATATTTTTAATCTTATTAATGATTGGTGCTTTGTCTGGTCAAGCTGACACGCTAACATTCAAGGTCAAGGGTTTGGTTTGTAGTTTTTGCGCTCATGGATTAAACAAGGGGATCGGGAAGCTGCCGTTTACAAATGAAAAAGACGTGTTAATAAACATTAAAAATCAAACGGTAAAGGTCGCTATTAATAAAACTTATAAATCTGATCTTCATTTAAAACAGGCAGTAGAATTAATAAAAAACACCGGATATGATGTGGATAAAGTATTTTTAAATGGGAAGGAAGTTTGGAGATAAAAAACTAATGTCTAAAGAATTGTCACAAAACACAAAATTTACTCTTTCAATTCAAACAATGATTGGGGCAGGAATGGGAATTGCTTCACTTGTAGGGATGTGGTATATGCTACAAGCCGATATTCAAGAAGCCAAAGAATTACCATCTTTAGAATCTTTATATGAGAGCGAATATCCAAGCAAACCGCAAGGCTATAACCACCCAGCTTCGTACGAACAATATAAATCTCAAGTGGGCAACCTTCAAGAAAATCAAGATGATATTTATGAGATTATTGAAGGTCTTCAAGAGGAAGTTAAAGAACTAACTCAACAAGTTATTAATTTAAGGATTGCAGTACAATGAGGTGGTTATTATTACTAACATTAGCTTTTGGACAACAAGTCGTGAACGATGACAATTTCTACGGAGCAATTTTTTCGGGGATGCATTTAGTACGGTTTACCTCTGAATGGTCCGATGATAATAAACAGAATTTTTATCAAGGAAAGTTTATTGTAGATGGTGATAGTGCGCACATGGGAACACAAATGATGATATTACCTTCAAAAAAAGTTCCTCAAGTTGTTAGAAAATTAAGATTGAGAAATTTTCCAAGTGTAGTTTTGTTTAAAAACGGCAAGAAAGTAAAGATGTGGAAAGCAGATTTTGATGGTAATTTAGAACTAACAAGAGATGATGTTATAAAAGCTATTAATTGGCACTCACGATGATAAATTTTTATCTTCATTGCATAGTTGCAATTATTATTATGATTGCGGATGCAAGGGGAACTCTTGAGCCTACAATAAAGAAATGGGAGCAGAAATTGGGAATACCGGTTCATTATGCGCCTAATGATTCAATGGAAACAGAAATTAGTGAGCCATACCCAATACAAGATGAGCCGGAACAAGACACCTTTAATAATAGAAGATGAGCAAAACGATCAATGACCAATTATCTTTGCAGATTTCAATATCGTTTTTGCTTAAAATCTTGGTAGTGACTGCCGTTGTCGTGGGAACATATTACCAAACAACCTCGAAAATGAGCGATATGGAGCGCACGATTTCAGAAATACATACAGAAGTCACCGTATTAAACTCCAAAATGGCGGATATGGAAGCCGAACACATTTTAGAATTGGAACATCACAACGAAGAATTGAAAGTAGAAGTACAAGCGCAACGAAGCCTTTTGCAAAAAATGGGACTTAAAAAGCCTTGAGCGAACCGATTTCAGATAAAAGTTCATTAAATATATCATTACCAATGTTAATCCAGGCGGTTGTTGGGATTTCAAGTTTGATCTGGATTTATTCGCAGTTAGACAGTCGCTTATCTTTTGTAGAAAAAGAAATACAAATGCTAAATAAAAACGTCGAATCACTTCTTTCGCTGCAAGACAGACCAATTAGTTCGGACCATATACAATTCGAACGAATTAAATATCTCGAAAAAGAATTAGATAGATTGAGAGACAAGCCATGATGAAAATTTATGCCGAATATGGCGCAATCGGACTTATTTGTTCATTGTTTGCTTATATGATTACAAGTTTAATCAAAAGCCAAAAAGACCAAACCGATGACTTGGATCAGATACGCCAAGCCATTGCCAAAATGGAAGCAACAATCGAAAACGTGGAAGGCATTGTAATAAAACTGATTGAAAGATGGAATCGATCCGATGAAACTTCCGCAAGACACCGCGAAGATATTGTTAAAGAATTAAATGATGTGACCGATGACCTCTCATATTTGAAAGGCAGAATTAATAGTAAACAATAGCCTACCACGCCAGAATACCTCTAAAACCCTCATATTCGCCGAATACGGGGGTTTTTTGTTTATATTGGGTATGTGTGTGCCTTCGTACAGATTGGATTAATATGGGAAATAAAAAAAATCACCATACTATAACTTTTTTTGTTTATATTCTTGTATGCTTAAGTCGATACAATCAAACATTTCACCGGGACATTCTCACAACGGGCAAAAGCCTGTGATCGATTTAAGCACCGATTCTTGTCCCGGTATCATTTTAAAGAGGAATAACAAAATGAAACATACATCAGGTAAATGGGAAGTAACTGAAACAATCGGTATTCATATCAAAAGTGGCGATGTGTTTATTGCGGGAATTCATAGTCAAGATAAAAGGAATGAAGATAAAAAGGTTTGGGAAGATGGTGCTTTTGATAAATCAGAAACAAGAGCCAATTCAAATCTAATCGCATCTGCACCGGATATGCTTGAAGCGTTGAAGGAAGTACACAAATGGATAAGTCTTTCAGAATATGAGTATAATAAGCATCTTACAAAAGTATGTGAAAAGGCGATTGCCAAAGCAGAAGTAAATAACCAAATGCAAAGAGGAATAACAAAATATAACCGTCTTGAGGCAAATTCCTCGCCTATTGCCGAATCTTCGGTCAAGGCGGTTTCATTAAAGAGGAATAATAAAATGAAAAAGATATTTAAAAACACACTATTTAAAAAAGGTGCAACAATTCAAAAATTTAGATTTGCTCTATATTTCATGGATTACGTCGTGATTGACCTTGATTTAGGGAGAAATAAAAGTATAAATGTATCGTGGTTTGAGTTAAGAATCTGCGGAGTTGGAATTGACATCAATCGAAATGAAAATGCGCTTCAATTTAACAATATTTACAATCGCTATTGGTGTAAATAATGGATAAAATGAATCAAATAGAATTGGAAATACTTACCATTTTAAAAGATGTCGGTCTTTTTATTGTTGCGGATTGTCACAAGTGGGAAGAACAGGCGAAAGGTAAATACGAAACGAGAAAAAAGATTGAAAGTATTGGTCACAGAAAATACAAAATAAGTGGTAGTGGCGAGTGTGTTAAAATGGCAAAAAAGATTTACAAAATACTTGCCAAAACAGATGCCTTCAATATAGACAGAAATAATGAATCAAGAATTTTAAAAAATGGGTAGAGTAAAAGCATAGTTGATGGATATGGAAGAAGATGCTACCATATTGAGCGCGGATGAATTTAAAAAGCAACACGGCAAAAAGCATATTTATATATGGGAAGAAGCAAACGGACCAGAAACACCGCCAGAAAAACCCAAAATCAAATGTCATCACAAACAAATACTTGCTTTTGCTTTAACGGAAGATGGATGTGTTGTATCTCAAATTTGCGTGGATTGTGGCGAAGATGTACCAGGTGAAGTAATTGGCTAAAGTTACATATAGAGCCATCATCGAACACGATACTTACGAGGGCGATGTTAAGGGCAAAAACGTGATAGAATTTTCGATTGATGAATTAGTTGATGAAATTATTAAAGCGGGTGATGGATGGACAATAAATCACGCGCACAAATGTTATCCGCCATATAAGAATGGCGATTTCAAAAAGGTGGTATCGGTTACGGATATAGTACGTTCCACCGTTGAACTTAAACGACTAAACAAAGAGGAATAATATGCCTGTAAAAATACATAATAAAGACTATTACACGGTGGCTGAAAGAATACACCTAATGGTTGAATTTCTTGGAAAACAAGAAAAAGATTATTCGCTAAACACCGAATTAATCAGTTGGGAAAACGGCATCGTAATTATGAAAGCCACCTTAACACTAATTAACGACGAATCTGTTTTAACCTACACCGGACACGCTTACGAAAAAGAAGATTCGAGCCAGATCAACAAAACAAGTGCTTTGGAGAATTGCGAGACTTCAGCAATTGGACGTGCTTTGAGTGCTGCCGGATTTGGTGGCGGGAATGAATATGCTTCTGCCAATGAAGTTGAAAACGCGATCCACAAGCAAAAGCCAATGATGACGGGTCCCCAGGAAAAGAAAATTCGTGAACTGATTGAATCCCATCATGTAACCTCGACGGAACGCTTGTCAGCAACAGGATGGTTGTCAGATCCAAAAGGTCACACCAAAGAAGCCGCAACCACAACAATTGATATGCTTACCAAAAAGATAGAAAAAGCGAATGGATTGGAGAAATAAAGAATGGTACGACCTAATTCAAAACTTCGCAAAGGCACAAAGTCTGATGGGTTGGCAAAAGACACTTCAGATCAAGTGGAGACTTTTCGGGGATCGTCCGAAACTGAATCATTTATCGGTAGCACAACTTCGCCGACTATTACACGAATTGCGAAAGATATGGAACAAAAAACAAAAAGACTCCAAGAAAATCAATCCAAAATGACAACAACATTAGAAAATATGGAAGGCTTAACCAAAGCACTAAATAAAAGTTTTGAAAAACTTCGAGAAAGTTTGAGATAGAATGAACTTCGCATACCATAAAATCAAGCCTTATGAAGTATAGAATTTTTTATTTCTACCCACCGTTTAAAGGTGAACCGATGTCAATAATTGTCCCAGAAGACCAAGTTGAATATCAAGATGGTCATTTCACCAAAACAATTCGCCGATATGAAGCAAAGAATTGGGACGTTCAAGAAATTAAACAAAAGGAGAAGCCAAGTGAGGACTCACAGATACACCCGCTCACGGGACAAGTCGTTTGAAAAGTCGTTTGACCGATTCATAATTAATTTTGTGAAACTGTTTGGTTGGTTCATGTTGTTCCAATTTATCAGATTGTTAGCTAAAGGATATATTGTTTGACCGGGTGGATCAAACTGCATCGAGACATTCGACACCATTGGATATGGCAAAATGAAAACTATTATCGTGCTTGGTCCGATTTGTTAATGGAAGCCAACCATGAAAACAAAACCAGAATATACAACGAATCGCTTGTGACAATTAAACGGGGAGAAATTGTAAGCAGCCTAAATATGTTGTCAAACCGTTGGAAAATGACAATTCATAAAACAAGGCACTTTTTAAAGTTGCTTGAAAAAGATTCCATGATTGTACGAAAAACGGCACAAGGTTTCACACACCTAACTATCTGTAATTACGACACTTACCAAGATTCAACACAAACTGAACGCAAATCTAACGCAAATGTAACGCAAACTGAACGCAAGTCTAACGCAACACCTAAAGAATTAAAGAATGTTAAGAATGAAAAGAAACATACCCGTTCGGACCAATTAGAGTTAATCAAATCAAATCTATCAGACTATTCTAAAAAATATCCCACATTAAATATTCAATTCTATTACGATTCCTTTGTGGATTGGTTGGATGCTACCGGAAAGAAATATAAAAAGTATGAATCCGCTTTCAATAATTGTTGCCGGTCCGAGTGGTACAAGGATCGACCAGGTTCATCTAAATCCGACCAAATAAAATCCAACGATATTTTAATTGCCTGTCCGGATGGACATTATTCAAGAAAAGTATCAAAAGGTGTGCGCGGTGTTTGCCCTAAATGTCACGAACAACTACTTCCAAATGAAGAAATACAACTTAAAAGGGCAATGGCGTGAATATTCTTGAAGCAATCATATCTGGTTACGATACAAATACAACCGGATTGCCAAAAGTTTATTCAAACAAAACTTCCCCAACTCGAAACGTCAATGTTGATGGATTGATGTTTGTTTGTAATCAATGTTTGGTTGTCTGGCAACGTCCTATCTCTGGCGGAGAAAATAAGAATTTTAACTATTACGACGATTTTCCAACCATAGGAAAGAAAAGAAAAAAATGTCCGAAGTGCAAAAAGAAAAAGTAGATGATTTGGACCGCCGATGGATCAACGCCATTCTTGACGGACGGCCAGAATCAGAAATAAGACAATATAAAACAGAATATATAAAAGCATTGGAAAAATATGCCGAAGAAACCAAGCCGAAAAACCCTCGTAAGAAACCTTGATAAAGCAGTTTCGGAATATATTAGACAAAGAGACAAATGGTGTGTCCAATGTGGGACTTCTGAAAATCTCACGAATGGTCATATCTTCACGCGGAAGAACTATTCAACACGGTTCGACATATCCGATGACGGTAATTGTCACACGCAATGTTGGTCGTGCAATTTTAAACACGGTTTCGACCAATGGCCTTACTTCAGATGGTACATCGACAAATTCGGTCAAGAAAAATTTGACGAATTACGAAGGCGGCATAAGACCGTGCAAAAATTTAAAAACTATGACCTGGAAGAATTGTTAGATGAAATTAAATCGCATACATCAAGGTAATGTTTTAGATCGTCTGAAGGATTTGCCGGACCGGTCAATTCAATGCGTGGTTACTTCTCCGCCTTATTGGGGATTAAGAGATTATGGTACTGCTACATGGGAAGGCGGCGATAAAAATTGTGATCATAGAATTGATAGGGCAAACAGAAAAGTAACAAAAAAAACAAATATTAATCAAAATAAGCAAAATAGTGTTTCTGGTGAATTTATTAGCGATGGAAATAGCTGTCCGAAATGTGGTGCAATTAGAAAAGACAATCAACTTGGACTTGAAGAAACACCAGAAGAATTTGTTGAAAATTTAGTCAAAGTTTTCCGTGAGGTCAAAAGAGTGCTTAAAGACGATGGAACGGTGTGGCTGAATTTGGGGGATAGTTATTATGGCGGAGGATGGAAAGGTGCTGCTTTAAATGAAAATAGCGGTGATATACAAAAGGCACATAAAGGAACACATTGCGGGGAAAACATAAAACACGATCCAAAACATCCAATCATAAAAACAAAAGACCTTGTTGGAATCCCGTGGAGAGTCGCTTTCGCCTTACAATCTGATGGATGGTATTTAAGGCAAGACATAATATGGCATAAGCCTAATCCTATGCCGGAATCAGTAACGGACAGATGTACTAAAGCACACGAATACATTTTCTTATTAAGTAAATCAGCAAAATATTTCTATGATGCAGATGCTATTGCAGAAGAAAGTGTCACCCAAGAAAACAGACCAAATGGAGTTGTTAGAGAAAGAGAATATAATTACGAGAGCAAAAGAAACAACAATCCGAAAACTTATTTATCAACAGAAAGACCAAAAGGATATTTTAAAGGGAAACACGGAGACAAAGCCTTTAGAGCAGTAAGAGAAACCAGAAACAAGCGTTCCGTTTGGCGTATAAACACAAAGCCATACAAGGAAGCGCATTTTGCCGTATTCCCAGAAGAATTGCCGACACTATGTATTAAGGCCGGAAGCAAAGAGGGCGATGTTATTCTTGATCCCTTTTTCGGTTCTGGAACAACAGGGTGGGTGGCTCAAAGATTAGGCCGTGCGTGGCTTGGTATTGAATTAAATCCAGAATATATAAAGATTGCAGAAAAAAGATTTATACAACAGGATTTATTTGTATAATGAAGGAATACGAATCTATGGATAAACAAGTAGCAATAAGTCTAAAACGTGAAGCGGAAATAACCGCCAAAAAATTCTCAAACAAAAACAGGGATAACAATTTTAACGGGGAAACATTTTGGGTGCATGAAATCCATCCATTGTCCGCGCAATCGGCGATGGTTGTATATAAAAAGACAACCGGGAAAAAAGCATTGGCGCATTTTATTCATATAAGAAAACAAAAAAGATGGATTTATTATTTTATGGGAGCAGCACATTTTTTGAACTTGAATTTATTGACTGAAAAATATTCAGAAATAGAAGAATATAATTATCACTTAAACTTTGATCACATACCAAAGGAAAACTATGAAAGCAGTCTGCCCGAAATGTAGCGCAACACACGCCCGAAAAAAGGGTATCAGATATTCACCGTCCTTTGAGTGCAATATGCAAAGGTTTATCTGTTTATCCTGTAATAAAAATTTTCAAACTCCAATGGATTCACCAAAGATGGATTTGCCGAAGATTCTATTGTTCGACATCGAAACATCATTGATGGAAGTTTATGTCTGGGGACTATATAAACAATTCATTCCACATACCAATATAATCAAAGACGAGAATGGACAGGAAAAATCGTGGTTCTGTTTGTCCTGGGCGGCTAAATGGTTATATGATGACACAATTCTTTCGGATATTGTTCTTCCACACGAAGCAAGGGCAAGAAACGACAAACGAATACTTAAATCAATCTGGGAACTACTTGACAAAGCGGATATTGTTATCGCTCATAATGGAGACAGATTTGACATAAGGAAATTGAACGCACGGTTTATAGATAACGATATAAATCCCCCGTCACCGTTTCGGACCATTGATACGCTTAAAATTGCCCGTAAAGAGTTTGCCTTTGTTAGCTATAAACAAGACTTTCTCACAAAACACTTCAAACTTGAGCAGAAACTATCGACAGAATTTCAGTTGTGGGTTGATTGTATGGCCGGGGATCAGAAAAGACTCGATGAAATGGCTGAATATAACCGCCATGACGTAATGGGATTGGAAGAAGTCTATTTAAAACTACGCCCTTATATCAAGAACCACCCGAATCTGGGTGTATTGATGGATATGGATGTTTGCCCGAATTGTGGATGCGAACACTTGGACGAAACAGAAGCCACATATTTCACTTCTGCTAATCAATTCCCGGTATATCGTTGTCAAGGATGCAAGACTCCATACATCCGGCACAAGAAAAACTCCAATTATGTCCAAACCAATATGAGAAGCGTACCGAAATGAAGGTGGATAAACTTTACCCGAATATATGTAAGCACGGATCGTGCCTTGACCTTGCTGATTATGAATTTACAGACGTGAAGGACGGAAAGACGATTACACTTGCTTATTCCTGTTCAAAACACGTTGAAGATGTGAGGGAATTGTTAGAAAGTATTTATAATGGGCGCGAAAGCGGCGAGTCCAATAATGGGGGGTAGTGGGGACTGCCCCTCTGAAACTTGAGGTCAAAAGTGCCAATTATTATTGCCACCGTCGGGGTAGGTAATAATCGAAAAAGTGATGCGGAGAAGGCTGCCATGACCTCAAAAAATTAGAAAGTGAAGATGCCAAACAAGAGAGCAAAACAAAGAAAAAGAGCAAAGATGCTAAAACGAAAAAGCATTGCTGAATACAAATCAAAGAAAAGAAGGGAGCGCAAGGATGCCAGAGAGACAATACATACAGAAGTGCAAGATAGTTGAAAAGACGTTTGATGACGGCGGAAGCCTATTAAACGTGTCTATAAATGTGGACGAGTTGGTTGAAATAGCTGATCCAAACGGATGGATAAACCTTACGATTGCCAAACGTCGTGAGCCTTCTGAAAAAGGTGCGACACATTATGCCTATAAAAATGAGTTCAAACCTAAAACAGAAGAAGAAGGGTTGCCGTTTTGATTGACGGAATAGTAAAGATAGCCGGATCAGTCTTGTGCTTGGGTGTAGGATTGGCGTTATTTGCCTTTGGATTAGTGACGTTAAGTTCCTTCTGCTCTGAAATTTATGACAGATATTTTAAGTGAATGAACCAAGCCACACACCTTGTCCGATGTGCGGAAGATCAGACGAAGAAGAACGCTTTAATGAAATACAGGAACTTGCCGAACAGGCTATTAATAATTTAAAGTTCTTAAATCTTGGATTTAGTCTTGGTTTTTTTATGACAGACCTTGAGCGACAAGTGTATTATCACCATCAAATAAGGAAATGCACATTCAAGGAAACGTCTGAACTGTTAAATAAGTCCGAAGCCACATTAAAGATGGCGTGGAAACGGTGTAAACTCAAGGGTGACAAGGCTTTAGAGGATTCTACAATGTAAAAAGTTTACCTTTTGCCTTATATATAGAGGGGTAACTTGTTGCCCTACCCGCATTTCTGGCAAATCAGACGGTGTCTTGCGGCAGACAGGAAAACAGGCGTACTCTTTCCGGAAAGATGATACGAAAACAAGGAAACAAATATATCCTTTACTCTAAAACCGGCAATCGCCGATTAGGTACATTTTCAACCCGCGCGGCTGCAATACGACGTGAGAGACAAGTCAAAAGCGCAACTTCAAAAGCAAAATATGGCAAAAGATGAAGGCGTTGCGTTAAATGTGGAGTTGGTTGGTATCAAAAATTTAAAGACAACACATACCTGGCGGTTGGAATTTGATGTATATGAGATCGATTCTCACAAAGTAAAAGACTTAATGGACAAGGTTGATACGCCTTTAGTGATGGCGTTGGTGGATAATGGCTGAACAGAAGGTAAGCAGAAGGGCGAACGGTCAATTTAAACCGGGACATAAACCTTCTACTGCATGGGAAAAAGGTCAATCCGGCAATCCAAACGGGCGTAATGGTTCAATGTCAGACTTATTCAAAGAACTTGCTAAAGCAAAAGATGTTAAAGGCAAGACGAGGAAAGAAAAGATTTTAGATAAGATTTTAAAGATGGCAGAGAACGGATCGCTAAAGGCTGCCGAAATATATATGAACCGAGTGGAAGGCAAACCAACCGAGTTTAGGGAGACAACGGTTAAATCTGATCCTATCAAGGTGTTTGATTTTGAAGATTGAAGTGGCAAAGAAACGAAGTACGCAAAGAGATAATCAACGACCAACATCGATTCAAAGTAATCGTGGCGGGAAGAAGATGGGGCAAGACTCACCTTGCTATAATGTGGCTGCTTTCTCCACAAGTTACCGAAAACGAAACGAGATGGTACATAGCACCGACGTACAGGCAAGGGAAGATGATAGCGTGGCCTGTATTGAGACAACTCTTTCGTCATCATACGGAAGCGAAGATCAACGAATCAGAATTATCGGTTACTTTGACAAATGGGGCAACAATTTCTATCAAGGGTGCGGACAATGAGGACTCACTTCGAGGTGCAGGGATTTCAAAAGTCATCCTGGATGAATATGCCTACTTCAAGCCCCACGTCTGGGAGGAGATCATCCTGCCTATGTTAGCCACATCCAAAGGCCAAGCCATGTTCATCGGAACGCCTTCCGGATACAACGCCATGTATGACCTCTATATGAAAGGCCAATCCGACTCTGATTGGAAGTCGTGGCAGTTTAAGACGATTGAAGGTGGTTTCGTGGATGACGATGAAGTAAGGCGCATCAAGTCTAATATGGATGGTCGCTTATATCGTCAAGAAATGGAAGCATCGTTTGAAACAACGGGCAATCGTGCTGCCTACAACTTTGACCGGGAAATACATCTAAAGAAAGCACAAGACATTGCAACAAACAAATGGTGGGGAATGGACCAGAACGTTGATTATATGACTGCCGTTCTTGCTTGTGAATACACCGATGGAACTGTCCATTACTTTGACGAGATAAGACAATCTAATTCAAACACGGAATCAATGGCAAAAGCAATGAAAGCCAAGTACCCACAAGTGAATACGATATATCCCGATCCCGCCGGTAGTGCCAGAAGTACAACCTCACATCGTTCCGACCATGCTATCCTTCGCGACTATGGATACACAGTATGGGCAAAGAAATCACACCCATCTCACATAGACAGATTGAACGCATTGAATCGCAAGTTAGTTGATGCTAATGGAGATATAGGAATGACAGTTGATCCAAAATGTAAGTATCTGATTAAAGATTTAGAACAAGTGCAACGGGACAAGAAGGGCGGAATAGATAAATCTAATATAGAATTAACTCATGCTCTGGATGCGTGTTCGTATGCAATCGAATACAAATGGCCTATTACCAGAAGAATCGGAGTATCTAAAGCATGGTAGCTTTCTTGATTGGAGTATCATTGACGTTCAACGCATTGTTCGTTGGCTTATGGATTTACGGCCTTTATATTGATAAGAAGATTAAAAGGGAAGCAAAAGATTTATTAAATAACACTCAAAGAATGAGTTCTGATATGTATAAGAATTGGATGTTTGAAGCATGATGACAGTAAACGACGTGGTATTACCAAACTATTCCGAGCAGATAGTCCTTGAATCTATTCGCCGGGCGCAAAAAGGATTTGAAGAAAAAGAAAATGCAGAACGAGCAACCGCGTTGGATTTCTATTATCACACCAACGTAGATCAACACATTGAGCAATGGTTCTCCCCTTCCACATTAGAACAAGTGCCGCCTTTTCCACAGAAGATCGTTCCACGTTTCGCTCGTGCAAGGAATATGATATACAAGAATCCACCGAAGCGTATGGTAAATGGCGAACAAGCTGACGAGTATATGGATTCTGCACATCACCTCGATACAGTTGCAAGAGAGTTCAACGAAACATCGTGGCTCACAGGCGGGATGGCGTTTAGAAGTAAGTGGGGACGTGACCAATTGGAATACGATCTAATCCCTTACTTTAAAAGATACTTCCTTGAAGGCGAGTCTCGTCCTTTTGGAGTGTCGTATGAGGTGGGCAGAGATGCAAAGAACAACCGCATATTCGTATTCTGGTCGGAAGCAAGAGATGGAGTGCCTGGAATCCACTTGAAGTTCGACCAAGCCGGAAGAACTATTCAAGTCAATGATGACAATGTTAATCCATATTCTGTGATGCCTGTGACCTTTGTTGATTATAGTACAAGTGCTTCAGACGTTATAAGAGCAGCCGTACAAATAGGCATAGCTAATACAGAGATCGCATTGGCAACCCGGTTTGCGTTTGGGCAGCCTGTGGCAACGGGTATTGAAGAAGCGACTCGAATGAAACTTGGTATTGACCGAGTACTGTTGATGCCACCGGATAGTTCCTTTTCTTTTGTATCGAGTCCCGCTAATCTTGGTCAAATGATTGAAGTGAGTAAATCATTCGCCAATCAAACGGCTATCAACAACCATCTACGAATCAAGTGGGATGAATCAGGCAATGCACCAAGCGGTGCGGCATTGCGTTTATTAGAGATGGAAAATTTAGAATCAAGAATATCAGATATACCAAAATGGAGAGATTGGGAACATGAAAGGTATGAAGTGGATCGAGAGATTATCCGTGTGCATACGGGTAAAGATATGGGCGAGAATTATTCGGTGGATTTCGCCGAAATAGAGTTCCCCACAGACCAAGCCCAGGAGTTTGCACGTCTTGAGTTTATGATGGCAAAAGGATTGATGGACCGCACGGACTTGATTCGGCATTTCAACCCAGACATAAGTGACGAAGATTTGACAACGCTTATGGATAGAGTGGACGAGAACAAGAAGGCAGAAGCAGAAGCACAAAAGCCAGAACAACCAACAACCGCAATACAGAGGATATTAGGTGGCTGATCCCGTAGATAGATTTATGAATCAAATCCAGAACATCGAGAAAAAACTTCTTGATGATTTGAAAATAATAGCAAAGCGAATGGATAACCTATCCGATTCAGCACTTGTGGCTATATCTAAAGAATTGGATTTCTTTCAAGAGTTATTGGATAGAGGATACACGAACGCTGTAAATGGATTGATGGATGCTTACGAAGGACAAGTTGAAGAAGTGGCTAAAGAAGCTGCCAGACGTGGAATCAAAACAGTACGAGGTGCGACAGTCGAACAACTTCAATTATTACAGGATTTAGAAGCAGAGAACCTTTTGGGTAAGGCTGCAACATACGCTAACGATTTAAAAGATGGATTGTTCAAAGGAATCGTATCGGGAGAAAGTCCTTCACAAATAGTGGCACGTTTAGCTGAAACCATTAATCTTAAAACACATCAATTGAATGTATCTGTAAACGATGGGATCAAACAGTTTGATGACCTTGCAAGACATAAGGTGTTTGAAGGCGAAGATGTGAGATGGACTTACGTTGGACCATTAGATGCAACGACCAGGGAAGAATGTCAATCGACATTAAGCGGTGAACCGACCAAAGGATATACAGAAGCACAAGTCAATGCGAGTGCAACTCCTTTTGGTTCAAGAGGTGGATTTAATTGCAGACATTCGTGGATGGTCAAATGAAGGCTGAAGATATGTTAGAACTGCCACGTTCATTGTGGGCAAAAGTTGGTGGAAAAGCAGCAACCAAGATCGTTAATGATTCTGATAAAGGATTTGGCACAAATGAAAACACCGGGAAAAGATATAAGTTTCCAAGTTACACATCTAAATATGCTGCAAAAAAAGCAATGGGGAAAGCCGGACCGAAGGGTGTCGGCACATCCAAACAAACCAATCCACCTAATTTAAGATTGGTCGGAACAATGCTTGGTTCTATATCTGCACAAAAGCCAACGAATGTGGGCGTGGACATTGTGTTTCGCGATGGCTTAAAGGTTAAAGGCAATGCAGACAATGGAAGAAATATCTTTGGTATTAATGACCAAAACGAAGATGAAATCGTAAAGAATTTAAGTAACTATATTGGCAAGAATGTCAAGAAGTACGCAAAAAAACCAATCAACATAACCATTGGTTAAAGATTTACATAACTCAAACAAGAGGTTAAAATGAGTGAACAACAAGTCGAAGTCCCAGACGTAAAACAGGACACCGCTACAACTGCAAGTGAAGAAAAGCAGCCCGTCAATCAAGTTCCTTACGCACGGTTTAGTGAATTGGTGGACGAAAAAAACACATTGAAGATTGAACTTGACACGATAAAAAAGAGTGCAAGGGAACAGGCAGAATCTCGGAAACTGAAAGAAATGGAATCAAAAGGCGAATACGATCAAATCATGGCAGATATGACTTCCAAACTTGAAGTGGCCGAAAAGAAAGCCCAAGCCTTCGATGATTACAATGTGACAAAGCGAGAGTCTTTACTCTCCAAGTTACCAGAAGAAGATCGTGCAATTTACGATGGACTTTCACTTGAGAAATTGGAAGCCCATGTGGAAAAAGTTTCTACGACTCCATCACCGGCTTCGGTAGATAACTCTAAACCAACATCGACGGGCGGTTATGCTTCGTTTGAAGAATGGGCAACAGTTGATCCAGATGGATACAAGAAAGCCAACAACCCGCAAACGTCCGGCAATATTAAGATCGGTTATGGCAACTGATATATTCAAAAAAGCACTTGATCCAGACAATGACCTACGTCACAAGAAAGTAGATAGTGGCGAAGATATTGAATGTACTTACAAAGGTTCTTCGGTCACTTATGACGATTACCTTGACATCCACGAAGAACGTGGGGAGCGAGTACAGAAGGGCAAGAAGCCGGACAGTATTGGTGTGTTTAGTGGATTTGGACCGGGGACGTTAAGGAAGCCGTATGATGACTGAATTTTTAATTACCTTAAAAGGAGTTTAAGCAAATGGCTTTAACTAATACCTCAACCGCCGCCGGTGGACTCGGAAGAACCATTGGCGATGCGGTCGTTGCTTTTAACCATAGCAACGTAATGTATCCACTTGTGACCGTAAAACAGGCCGCAAAAGGATCAAACCACGTTCAGTTCTCGGATTGGACAAAACTAACATCAAGTAATGTTACTGCCGCAACACAGGCAACTGCTACAACTGCAGTCGCAATTACAACGGCAGCAAGAACCGCAACCATATCTGAACACGTTATCGAGTCTCAAGTCTCGGATTTAGTATTAATGGGTTCGGGCGATGACGTCCAAAACCAGGCTGGACCTGCTCTCGGAAACGCCGTTGCTGCGAAGTTAGACGACGATCTGGTAACTTTGGGCGAATCCTTTTCACAGACTGAATGTGGCGCGGGTAGTTCTTTGGCTTTATCTCATGTCTTTGGTGCAATGCGCCAAATGAGAGCAGCCGGTGCGCCTATGCCTTATTCATTGGTAGAAATGCCGTCCGCATAAGTGATTATGGGGATTATTAGTGCGAAATTAAGCGGGAAAGCTAAAGCAAAAGCCATGCTAACCCGAACCGAAGGCTTGAAACAAAACTCAAGCCAGGGGCAGAGCGTAGATTGTGAAACTGCAATGCAGAATATAATCAATCCAAGAGTCCGCACCATCTCTTTAGGAGATGAAAAGGTACGCCGATACTCCATTGAAAAGTGGAGATTCAAGATAAAAAACTTGATATACAAATGGTTATCACCCAAACAAGTTTGGGGCGGAAAAGGAATCATATCATTGCTACATAACACGGCGATTGATACTGCCGGTTCAAGCACAACCGATACAGCAACCGCACGTCCTATTGGATTGGCCGGTTCAAAAGGCGAAGAAGCCTTTCAAACGGGATACGTCGGGAGTATCGCGGGATTCAACGTGTATTGGTCAGATCAAATCAATGAGAATGTCGGTTCTGGCGGGGATGCAGCCGGATTTTCATTCAGCAAAAATGCTGTTGGTCTTGGTGTTGGCGCAGAAGGTTTATTCCGGATCGCAACACAACGAGAAGAATCAGAACGTATGACGAAGTACGTTGCAACAGGATTTTGGGGCGAAGTTGAGATTAAAGATGCTTACGGTGTCTATATCTTAAGCGACGTTTCTTAATCTTAATTGATTAACGGTGATGGGCGGGGTAACTCCCGCCCGTTACAAAGGAGTAAAAATGAGTAAATATTTTAAAAAGCCTAACGGTGTGATTGTCGAATACGATGAAAAATATCACGACATTAAATCACTTGAAGACCGGTTTGAAGAATGTAATGCTGATGGAAGCAAAGTCGAACCAAAGCCGAAGGCTAAAAAAGACAAAAAATAAAATTTAAACCAAAATGCCCATGAGACAGACAGGCTCGGTAAGGCATTAAAGGAGAAACAATATGTCAATGAGAGAATATGGAGTTGTTGAAGCACAAAATTTAGCAATGGGACAAGCCGGTTCAATATTTGTGACGGGTACGACTGCCGTCACTTGTGGCGCGGGATCGGGTGTCTTTGTCGCAATCCAATTCACCGAAGATACAGTATTCGCTTCC
>Ga0315336_1002425_pt1 | contig 28558 bp, 26 predicted proteins | sample ASW5metaG_FD_204512 | JGI IMG/M metagenome (GOLD analysis project Ga0315336, IMG submission 204512) | Ammonia-oxidizing marine archaeal communities from Monterey Bay, California, United States - ASW #5 | ecosystem: Environmental > Aquatic > Marine > Intertidal zone | place: USA: California... | reverse complement strand
CTTAGTTTTATTGGTTTAGGTTTGAGAGAGCCTGTAAACTCACTAGGAGTATTATTGCAAAGTGCCACTAGGGCTGATGTGTTATTGAATTACCAATGGTATTTTCTTCCTGTATTATTTTTAATTATATTAATTTTATCATTTGTTTTTGTTGGAGATGGTCTCCGTGATGCAGCTGATCCTCACAGAAATAAATAATTAAATGACAAGTTTGTTAGAAATTAAAAATTTAAATGTAGAATTTGATACAGATGAAGGAAGAATATTAGCTGTTAATAATTTATCCCTCTCTTTAAAAGAGGGTGAGGTATTAGGAATAGTAGGTGAATCTGGATCTGGAAAATCAGTAACAGCAAAATCGATTATGCAACTTAACCCTGGAAACACTCACTATGACGATAGTGGAGAGATTATAATTGATGATGAGAATGTTTTAAAATTTTATTCTACAAAAGATTTAAAAAAAATTCGTGGAGGAAAAGTCTCTATGATTTTTCAAGAACCTATGGCTAGTTTTGCTCCTGCAATTAAAATAGGACATCAAATGGTAGAGCAGCTTTTATTACATAAATCTATCGATAAGAAAGAAGCAAAAAATATATCTATTGATATGCTAAATCGCGTTGGTATTGCCGATGCAGAAAAAAGATTTAATCAATATGCTTTTGAGTTATCTGGTGGAATGCGTCAAAGAGCAATGATAGCAATGGCTCTTTCAACTATGCCTAAGCTTTTATTAGCCGATGAACCCACAACAGCTTTAGATGTTACCATTCAAGCTCAGGTTATTAATTTAATAAAAGATATAATTAAGGAATATCAAATGGGAGTCATATTCATAACCCATGATCTTGGTGTTATAGCTCAAACTGCTGATACTGTAGCGGTAATGTACTTAGGTTGTATTGTAGAAAGTGGTCCAGTTCGAGAAATAATTAAAAATCCTAAACACCCTTATACAATTGGCTTATTAGAAGCACTTCCAGATGTAAACAATCTTGATGCACCTCTAAACCCAGTACCAGGAAATATTCCTAGTCCATTAGAAAGACCTTCAGGTTGCGTTTTTCATACTCGTTGTAACTTATATGAAGAAGGTAAGTGTAATATAGAACTTCCTGAATTAAAAAACTATAGTGAGAATCATCAAGTTGCGTGTTTAAAGGTGAGTACCAATGAATAATAATCTTATCACTGTTAACGACGTGTCTGTAGAATTTGATTATCAAGAAAATTTTTTATCAAAAAAACAAAAAATTCAAGCTGTAAAAAATGTTAATTTAAATATTAAAAAAGGATCTTTCGTTGGTTTAGTAGGAGAATCTGGATCTGGAAAAACAACATTAGGAAGAGCTATTTTGGCTGCCAATCATATTAGCTCAGGCCAGGTAATTTTTCATGATGAAAAAAATGATTATAATTTAGCTAATATTTCTAAGCAAGAATTGAAAGACTATAGAAAAAAAGCTCAATTAATTTTCCAAGATCCTTATGCTGCTTTAAGTCCAAGAATGACAGTAAGAGATATTCTAGCTGAACCTTTAGAGGTCATGAAAATTACAAAAACACGTGAAGAAGCTGATGAAAGAGTTAGGGAGATTGCATCAAAATGCCGATTAAATTTAGAACATCTCAGAAGGTATCCCCATGCCTTTTCGGGAGGACAACGACAGCGTATCTCAATTGCAAGAGCACTTGTTAGCAATCCACAATTTATTGTGGCTGATGAAAGTGTAGCCGCTCTAGATGTTTCTATCCAAGCTGATATTTTAAATCTGTTAAAAGCTCTTCAAAAAGAATTAAATTTAACTTATCTTTTTATAAGTCATGATCTAAGTGTTGTTGCCCACACATGTGATGAAGTAGCGGTTATGTATCTTGGTCGTATAGTGGAGCATGCTCCTACAAGAGAGCTTTTTTCAAATCCTAAACACCCCTACACGAAAGCACTTTTATCCTCTATTCCTTCTATTGACCCTGATAAACAAAACAAAGCAATAGAATTAAAAGGTGAAATTCCAAGCGCAATGAATCCTCCTTCAGGCTGTGTATTCCATACACGTTGTCAATATGTAAATGAAAATTGTAAAAAAACTGTCCCTCAATTAGAGAAATTAAATGGAAGTGATCATCAAGTATCATGTTTGCGTATTAATGAAATTTAATTTTTTTGAGAAATAATTTATTATTAACTGTTCTTTTATCTTTATCTGGATTTTATTAAATTTATGAAAAATCAAAAATTAAATTTAACAGAGGATTCTATCCCTTATCTTATAATAAAAATGGCAGTGCCTGTCAGTATTGGATTTTTCTTTCATACAATGTTTAATGTGGTTGATACGTATTTTGCGTCAAAAATTAATTCAGTGGCTGTTGCTGCGATTACAATTACATTTCCAATTTTCTTTATGATTATCGCCATCTCATCCGGAACACGTCAAGGTGCTACTGCTTTAATAGCAAATGCAGAAGGGGCTAATGACAAAGCATTGGCAAAGCAATACCTAGTTCAAACTATCAGTTTTTCTATTATAGCAGCTGTTTTTATCATGTTTGTTGGTTTGGTATCAGCACCGTATTTATTTAGAATAATGCATGCAGAAGGAGAATATTTTAATTTTGCAATTCAATATACAAATATTCTTTTATACGGTTGTTTATTTATTATTTTGGACTCAACACCCACAGCGGGTTTGAATGCTGTGGGAGATACTAAAACTTATGCCCGTGTTTTTATTATTGGCTTTTTTTTAAATTTAATTTTAGATCCGTTATTTATTTATGGATATGGACCTATACCTTCAATGGGGGTTAAAGGTATTGCGTATGCAACTGTTTTAGCAGAGTTTGTTGCAACCATTTATGTATTTTATAGGATTAAAAAAATGACTAATTTTTTTGATCAAATTACAATTAAAGATTTTTTGCCACAAATAAAATTACAACTTGCTATTGCTAAACAAGCTTTTCCTGCATCAATAAACATGTTTTGTGTGGCTGCAGGTTTTTTTATTATTACTTTTTTTGTTTCTTTTTTTCCAACTCCAGATACGAGTAATGTTTCTATTGCAGCATACGGAATAGCAATTCGTATAGAACAAATTATTTTATTACCTGCTATTGGTCTAAATTTTGCATGCCTTTCTTTGACGGGTCAAAATTATGGTGCCTTCAAGTATGACCGAATTCGGGAAGGATATTTGGTGTGTTTAAAATATGGATTAATATTGTTAGTTGGTGGCGGTTTATTAATTTATATTGGCGCTGGCTATTTCATGAGTATATTTACGAATGATGAAAACGTAATAAAAATTGGTGTTAATTATTTACAAGTAGCAGCATTATTTACACCAATCTTAGCGGTTTTAAATATCTCTATTGCCTTGATGCAAGGAGTTAAAATGCCCAACCTAACAGTATTTATTAGTCTATTTAAGGAGGTGATGGGAGCAGTAATTATTATTTGGTTAATTTGTTTTTATCTAAATTATCAATTAGAAGGCATTTGGCTTGCAATACTTCTAACTAATTATTTGTCAGTAGCTATGTTCTTATTAATAGTAAATTATAAAATGAAATCTCTTGGCTTAAAAATATTTAAATATAAATAATATATGTATTTTACAAAAGAAAAAATTAATTCAATTAATGAAGTAGAGATATCTGCTGTTACGTTTATTAATGATAATAATTTTTCCATTACTTTTTATACTTATGGTGGCTATATTCATAATATTTTTATCCCATATAAAAATAATCCAAATAAATTTGAAGACGTAATACTTGGATACAATAATTTTAAAGATTGTATAGAAGCTCCAGGATATTTTAATAGCATTATTGGCAGAGTGGGTAATAGAATAGCAAACTCAGAATTTGAACTTAATAATCAAAAATATAAATTATCTAATAATGTAAACCTCAATCATCTGCATGGAGGAATTGAAGGTTTTAATAAAAAAATATGGAATATAAAAAATCTTAATCAAAATGAGAATGAATTAAGTTGCGAATTAGAATATTTTTCTAAAGACTTAGAGGAGGGATATCCTGGCAACGTTAACTGTATTACAACATACTCTCTTAATAACAAGAATGAATTTATTATAAAATTTAGCGCCACAAGTGATGCAGATACTCTTATTAATATAACGAATCACAATTACTGGAATTTTCATGGACATGGGAAATTTTATCAAAAAATTACTGACCATTCTGTAAAGATATTTAGTGATAAAGTATGTGAAAATGATGAAACATCAATACCAACTGGTAATTTAATTGAAGTGAAAGATTCTAAATATGATTTTCTTACTCACAAAATTATTACGGATGAGTTATTAAATTCTGGAGGAGTAGATAATAATTATGATTTATGTTCAGATTTTTCCACAAAAAAAGTTGCTGAAGTGTTCAGTAAGTTAACTAGGATGGGTGTAATTTATTTTACTAATCAACCAGGTGTACAATTTTATACAGGCAACATGATGGCTAAGGAATACGCTGGGAAAGAAAATAGAAAATATGGATTGCATTATGGTTTGTGCTTAGAACCGCAATTCTTTCCCGATGCCATAAATCAACCAAATTTTATTAGTCCAATTTTAAAAGCTGGTGAAAAATACTCTTCAACTATACTGATGAAATTGATTAATGATTTCTAATTTTATCAGTTGTTCATTTTTTAAATTACTTTAATAGAATTTTTTAATGAAAATCAGCCAGCAAATAATCTCTAATTTAAAAAAAGGTGGAGCCGATTTCTTTTTATCAGTTCCCTGTAAATTATTAGCTAATATGATCACAATTTTAGAGACTGATAATGACATATACTATTCTGCTATTCCGCGAGAAGAAGAGGGTATGGGGATATGTGCCGGAGCTTATTTAGGCAACAAATTGCCTTGCATTATGATGCAAAATACAGGCATTGGCAATTCGGTTAATTCTATTGTTTCGCTTTTGCAACTGTATCAAATGCCTGTTGTATTCTTGATTAGTTATAGGGGTACATCAGGTGAGCCAGTAGGAGCACAGGGAGGTATGGCTAAAGTAACGGAAGAAATTCTTCAAACATTACGCATACCCATACTACATTGTAGTTCTGAAAACGATTTAGATAAAATTAGTACATTTACAGCACATGCAAAAGTCATTGAAAATCCTGTCGCAATATTATGTGATTTTAATTTAATGAAAGAAGATTAATGAATCGTTTTGAATTATTGAACTTATTACAAGATACTCTCCAAGATAATTTGGTAATATGTAATATTGGCCTTCCTTCACAAGAGTTGTATAAAATTAATGATAGACCCAACTATTTCTATATGTTGGGTAGTATGGGTTTATCATCTTCGATTGGATTAGGTTTATCCCTATCAATTGATAAAAATGTTATTAGTATTGACGGTGATGGTTCTGTATTAATGAATATGAATACGTTAGCTACTATTGGGAATAGAGCTCCAAATAATTATACCTTACTAATAGTTGATAATGGTTCATATGGCTCAACTGGTGATCAAAAAACTTTTACGAATGAAAAAACTTCACTAAAAGAGGTAGCCTTAGGCGCTGGTTGTCAAAATGTTATTGAATGTTCTGGTAAAGAAACGCCAGATAATTTAAAAAAAGCACTGGCAGATAAAAATAATTCTTATGTAATAATTTCAAAAATTAGTTCTGGCAATGTTCCTATCAAACCTATTCCTTTAAATGCTATAACTATTCGTGATCGATTTAGAAAATCTATCGGTTTAGTTTCCTACTTATAGGTTTTTTCTTTATAATAAGGCAATATGATAACATGCGTTGGGTCAGTTTTTCTAGATCGTATTGTTAAAATTGATTTCTTTCCAAAAAAACCAATTAAAATTTTAGCTAATAATATTGAGCAACGGTTAGGTGGTTCTGCGGCTATAGCCAGTTTTACAATTAAGAAATTAGGATTTCAATCAGAATTTATCGGTAGGTTTGGGGATGACGATGTGTCAAATTTTTTAAAATCAGAATTTAGATATTTTAATATTAGTTATAATAAATCTTTATTTTTAAATAAAACTTTATCATCACAGAGCTATGTATTTGAAGATACAAAAGGTGAGAGATTACTCGCTGCTTATAACGAAAAAAAATTATTAGCAAATAAATCTTTACCTAAATTTGCATTTTCAAATAAGCATACATATCTAACAGATATACGATGGATAGAAGCAAGTCTGTATTTAGCAAGGAAAACAAAAGAAAAAAATATTAATTGTATTGTTGATATAGACAATTTTAAAAAAAATAAACAAATAGAACAAATTGTAAATAATGTTTCACATCCAATTTTTTCTGAGACAGGATTGTATGAATATACGAAATTAAAATCGGTAAAAAGATCATTAAAATATTTATATATAAAAAAAAATAAATTTTATGGAGTGACTTTAGGATCAAAAGGAGTCTATTGGATAGATAAAGGGACAATATACCATTGTCCTGTTTTAAAAATTAAAGCTATAGAAACAAATTGTGCTGGCGATGTTTTTCATGGAGCCTTTGCAACATTTATTCATCAGAAGAAAACAATACAAGAGGCAATGGAATTAGCAACATCAACAGCTTCTTTAAAATGTTCAAAAATAGGAGGGATACGATCTATTCCTAATTATTCACTTGTAAAAAAACATGTAAAAAAACTAAAAACATTGGTAATGAAATAAAATATTATGAAAAAAATATTGATAACAGAATTTATGGAAGAAGAGAGTGTCAATTTATTGGCTTCAAAATTTGAAGTTAAGTACAATCCTAAATTAAGCATTAATATAGATGATTTAATCAGAGAGATACATTTATACGATGGTCTTATTGTTAGAAATAAAACATTGGTTAATGACTTAGTTTTGAGTAAGGCAATTAATCTAAAATTTATAGGAAGGCTTGGTGTAGGTTTAGATAATATTGATAGTGATTATTGTAAAAAAAATAATATTTTTGTCCAGCCCGCAACAGCAATGAATGCTGACTCAGTAGCTGAGTATGTAATTAATTGTTCTCTATCTCTATTAAAAAAAATACCTTTGATGCATGAAGAAACGATTAACGGAAAATGGCCTAGAACTTATATTACCTCAAACGAATTGAGAGAGAAAATAATTGGTTTGCTTGGTTTTGGAATTATCGGAAAAAAAGTTTGTAAATTAGCACAGGCTTTTGGATCAAAAATTGTCGCTTACGACCCATATATTTCTTTAGATGTGGGGAGTGAATACAATATTTCTTTAGTGGAATTACAAGAGTTATTTGATATAGCAGATATCATCTCCATTCATTTACCTCTTAATCATGAAACTACAGATCTTTTAAATTACAAAGCATTTTCTCAGATGAAAAAAAAACCTATCATTATTAATTCATCTAGAGGTTCTATAGTGAATGAACAAGATATTATTAAAGCTTATCAAGATTCTTTAATCAAAGGCTTTGCCTTAGATGTATTTGAATCAGAACCAGTGAAAGAAAAATTTTATAAAAAAATTACAAATAATATGAATTGCATTCTTACCCCGCATATTGCTGGTGTAACAACAGAATCTAATAAACGTGTTAGTCAATTTATTGCTGATAAAATATTTAAGTTTTTTAAAGAAACTACAAATTAAACTCACTCATCAGAACTATCCTTTCCTCTTTAATAGAAAGTTCTGCTGCTTCTCCTATAGCTACGGCTTTTAAGCCGTCATTAAGTGAAACTTCAGGTAATAAGTTATTTTGAATAGCTTTTATAAAAACTTTATGTTCATAATAGGTAGATCCATGATGATGACCAGCTTCTAATATTTTTCTATCTACTTCTACTATTTCTTTTTTGGTTTGGTTGTTCTTTCTAAATCCAATCCTAAGTTCTGAAGAAGCAATGCCCGAACGGTTTGAAGGTACTGCTGTTTCAATTTTACCTAGTTTGCCAACAGCACAAAGTTCTTCTTGATATACTGAGTTTTCGGCAAACATACATAAGTCTAAAAGACCTCTTACTCCATTTTTAAAATCAACAATAACATAAGCGTTATCAATAATATCTGGAGTTTTTCCATTAAATGTTTCATCTAAATGGTTCACATCTTGATTGCCGCTTGCATAAACTTGCTTTGGTTCACTCTTAATTATTAATCTCATCAAATCAAAAAAATGACAGCATTTTTCGACCAAAGTTCCACCTGAATTTATTGAAAATCTATTCCAGTCATTTATTTTTTTTAAAAAAGGAAAACGATGTTCTCGAATAGAAAGCATATGTAAATTTCCTATTGTGTTTTTATGTATTTCATTAATCATTTTTTGAATTGGTGGCATATATCGATATTCCATAGCAGTCCAAATAATTGCTGGGTAATTTTTAGTTAGATCTTTAAATTCTTTGCAATCATTAGTTGTAGTACATAAAGGTTTTTCAATAAGAAGATGTTTATTTGAAATAATAATATCTTTTAAAATATCAATATGAGTGTAATTAGGACTAGAAATAATAAAAGCATCAACTAGATTTGCATTTACCAGCTCATTATGATTGTTAAATGTGGGAATATCATTTCCCAATAAAGATAAACTTTCTTGTAATGAATCATTATGAGGGTCAGATAAGGCAACAACTTCTGCTTCCTCTATTATATCTATATTGCGAATATGTTCACGCCCCATAGAACCAGCCCCTATGATTCCATATTTTATTTTTTTGGTCAAACTGTGAATACTGGTATTTTCATTGTTTTACCTAATTGAATTATTTCATCATAAAGATTGCCATAGGTAAAAGCAACATGGTGCTCCAGCCCTCCTTTAAACATTTTTTGTATTTTATTAGAAGTGTTATTACCAAGACTAACAACTCCAGAAGTTCCAGAAAAAGAATTTTTTCTATTTTTGATTTCACCTTTCATAAGAAAAAATTTGAATTTATTAGCTGATTTTGAAACTCTAAAAATGGTAATTTTTCCTGGTTTTAAACTGAAATCATGAAGAAGAGGTTTTTGTCTATTAGAATGAATGCCAGCACGAGCCTCTCCTTTTTTGGACATACTAATTGGGGCTAAGCCACAGTGCCAAAATACTGCTGAATTATCTTTTTCATCTACATCAACTATATCAACGAGTAATGAAGGTTTTCCATTTAATTGATTTAATATATTACAGCTTATACTTCCAAGAACGTCAGCCTCACAAGCGCAACTAATTTTTTTTTCATTCATCATTGCCATAGGACCACAAGAAGCACACCCAAATTTAGTGAACATTTCAGGCCAACACCTTACAGCAAAAGCTTGTATATTTTTTTTTTCTTTAAGGCTTTCTAAGCCATGATAAATTGAAATACTTTTTTCTAATTCTTCTTGATTTAGTTTCTTTATTCCTTTTAAATTTTTAGTTATCAGAGATTTTGTTTTTGTAATATTTAATTTATTAACTTTTTTTGATTCAGTGAAAAGACTATTAAGAGAGAATTTTTTAATATTAAAATTTATTTTTTCTTTAATTTCTTTGCTATTGTAATCACAAGTATCAAATCCATCAGGTCTAATTCCAATAATTCCAATGTTTTGGGTTTGTATTTTTACTAATAGTTTTTTATTTTTTAATAGTGATAGTTTTTTCCAATTTTCAATTTTATTGTTTAGATATTTTTTCTTAATAAACTTACTCAACTGTTTCTTGTAAAGTGATTTGTTTTTATTGATAATTATAAAATGAGGGACAATTTTATTTTTTATTAAAGAATGCATTCCTAAATTTAGTCCACAAACAGAATTTAATCTTAATCTGCCACCTGTTCTAGGTTCATGAAATGCCAATATACAAATGGGTTTATTAATAATCTTGGTAAAATTAAGTATGAACCTTGCATCAGTGAAAGTAGTTTGAAAAATAACGATTTTATTAAATGTATTGTTTTTAAAAAAATTTAGAGCTTTTTTGGAAGTTTGATTATTTGTTATTAATTCATCAATGCCTTTAACATTAGGATCTAAAGAACTTAATAATTTTTTTGCCTGAAAAAATTTTTTTTTAGCTAAAGGAATATCAAATGTTTCTCTTGCCAATCCAAAATAACCTATCATTAAAAACCTTTATAATCTCTAGTAAAATTTTCCGGTTTTTTTAATTTAAAATTATTTTTAAAATAATTTGTCATCGGAACAGCGTATCTTTTAGTTAGATCATTAATTTTTTTAAGATAATTAAAAGCATTTTTTTGAAGTACTGATTCTATTTTTTTTATTTTTGGATAGTTTTTAAATGAATCTAGCCAAATTGTTCTTCCAGCCAAATATCCTGAGGCACCATTTTCATAAGCTAACTTAAGACAGTTATAAAAAGATTTTTGCTTCATTCCTGCAGAAAGCATTACCCAAGGTATATTATTTGTAGCATTAGCCAATTCTTTAAATGCTTTTCTTGTTTCATTATTAATTTCATTTTCTAAGTTAAAGCTTTCAACTGGACTTTCTAATTTAAAAATATCAACCTTATATTTTTTTTTAGCAAATTCTTTAACACTATTAATCACATGCTTGGCATTCTTCCCCTTTTGTTCTTTATATGCTTTTGTATGATGTAGGTCATTTTTAAAAGGATAAACAAGAAGTTCTAATAAGAATGGGATCCCATATTTTTCACAGTCATTACCTATTCTCTTAATGTATTTTTTTTGATGATTTAAAGATTTTTTTTCTGCATCTGGTCTATACCATACTAAAACTTTTACCGCATCCCCTCCAATTTTTTTAATTTTTTCAACAGTCCAATTATTTATATTTTTCGAATAACGCCCTTTTTTTGATTCTATAAAATTGTGATCCTCTAATGTTACGATTAGACTTTTTGAATTATTAGCATTTAAAATTGTTGGAATCGAGTAATAAGGGTCCATTAAAACTGCTGAAGATAGTTGTGATAAATTTGAACAAATTATTTTTTTACATTCCACAACTTCTTTATAAGTTGGATTTCTATTTTTGGAATTAGAGATAATATTAAAAATTGGTGGACGTTGATCAATAGCAAGCATTTGAAATTGTTTTTTTTCATTACATAATTTATTTAAATGAAAAAATTTTGATATGCTTTTTTTAGACATTAGATTTTTAACTACCTAAATAAATAAAAGATATATATTTGCATACTTAAAATTAATATAGTTAGTTTTAACACCGCTAATACATAATAATAAGATTAATTCTATTTTTTTTTCTTATAATATACAAAAATATTTATGCTTTTTTTAATTTAGTGTGTTACAAATTAAAAAAAATGGAGGAAAAATGATTAAATTTAATTTTTTTATTAAAGCGATTTATGTTGCGATTATTTCATTTTCTTTAGCTGTAATTTCTACAGTTTCTTTTGCCACTACCGATGTAAGAATCATGTGGTACGGCGATGGGGATAAAGAAAATGTTCCAATGCAAAGACAAATAGATGCATTCAATGCAGCTAATCCAGATATAAATGTTATTCTTGATGTCGTTCCTTACGAGGCAATTCAGAATACTTTACCTATTCAGTTAGCAGCTGGTGAAGGACCTGATATTGCTAGAGTAACAGACCTTGGTGGATTAAATAAATATTACGCTGATATCACCCCACATGTTGCTAACCCACAATATTATGAAGATAGTTTCGGTCCTTTTTTAAAGTGGTACCGTAAGTCTGGTGATACAAGTTCGATTCATGGTTTTCATTCCACAATGACTGTTACAGGTCCTTATGTAAATAAAACTTTATTTGAACAAGCAGGTGTTGAATTACTTGGTCCTGGTGCAACTTGGGCTGAATGGGCAGATGCAGCAAATGCTGTTGCAAGTAAACTAGATATTCCTATTCCTATGGCTTGGGATAGATCTGGTCACCGTGTATCTGGTCCAGCAGTTTCGATGGGTGCAAAGTATTTTGATTCAAATGGTGATCCAAAATTAGTTGATGATGGTCTAAAAGCTATGACACAAATGTTGTATGACTGGCACCAAGATGGAACTATGTCTAAAGATCTTTGGGGTTCAGTTTCAGGAACAAAATATCATGCTCCTAATGATTGGTGGAATGCTGCGGAAGTAGTTTTCATGATGAGTGGTTCATGGCAAATTGGTAGATTCGCTAGCGAAGTTGGTGATGATTTTGACTGGTGGGCAGTACCTGCTCCTTGTGGCCCAGCTGCATGTACTGGAATGCCAGGTGGAAACGCTCTATTAGCTTTTACTGCTAATGATGCAGTAGGAAAAGTAATCGATTATCTTTCAAGTAAAGAACAATTAGGTGCTTTTATTGGAGAAGTTCTAGCAATTCCTGGTCACTTAGACTTGCCTGTTAATTATCAAACAGATGATGCTAATGCTAAGCACGCACTAGAAACTTTTGCTGGTGCAGTACCTACTATTGATCAAGTTGCTTTTGATCTTCAAGCACATGTTGATAACCGTATTATGTTTAACGCCATTATCTCAAGATTAGGTCAAGCTATTGTTGGAGAGATGTCTCTTGAAGAAGCTTGGGCTAAAATGGATGAAGATGTTGAAAAACAACTTAAAGAAAAATACGGCGGATAATTACCATTATTTATTTAAATCAAAGCTGCTCATTTTGAGCAGCTTTTTCTATAAATCTAAATTTGATGAAAAATATAAGAATTAAAATTAAAAATTTTTTTATCAGAATTTTCAATATTCCTTTTGGATTTTTTATGCATACCATTGACATAATCATGTGGCCAATACAAAAAATTATTGGTGTAAGAAATATGCCATATATTTTTTTACTACCCAATTTAATTTTTTTTGGCTTATTTGTAATAGTGCCACTTGGAGTAAACGTAGCCTTTTCTCTTACGGGTGGTGATGAATTACTATTTTCAAATAGAGAATTTTCAGGTCCTAAACATTATAATGATTTGTTCAATTGTGAAAACTATTTGAATGCGAATACATGCACAGAAGATTTTTTTTGGAGAGGTATTTATAACACAATATTTTTTGTTATTTTCCAAGTTGGATTAATGATTTTCTTTTCATTACTTACTGCTGTAATTTTAAATAAAAAAATCATCGGAAGAGGTTTTTTTAGATCAGTTTTCTTTTTTCCTGTTTTATTATCTCCAGTAGTTGTAGGATTAATATGGCAATGGATATTATTAAAAAATGGAATACTAAATGCTGTCATTGAAGCTAATGGCGGTGATAAGTTTTCTTTTTTAACGGATCCTGGCTGGGCAATGACTTCTAGTATTTTTGTATCAATATGGGCACATATGGGTTTTTATACGTTAATTGTTCTTGCTGGTCTTCAGGCAATTCCTCCTAACTTATATGAGGCTGCTGAGATGGATGGAACAAGCAGAGAAAGAACTTTTTTTAGAATAACTCTCCCACTTTTAATGCCAAATTTACTCGTCGTATTTATACTTGCTTCAATTAAAGGAGTTCAAACATTTGATGAAATATATGTATTAACAGGTGGTGGTCCTGGAACTTCAACATCATTAATTGTTCAATATATATTCACCACTGGTTTTGCATCATCTGGCTCCGTACAAAATTTTGGTCTTGCTGCCGCCGCATCGATGGTTCTAGGAATTGTATTATTGTTCTTAACTTTAATCCAACTGTATTTATCAAGAAGTAAAGAAACTAAACATCAAGAAATATAAAATGACAAATAATACATCTTTAATAAAAAATATTATTACTCAAAAAAAATACAAAGATAAAATGCATTGGACAGATTATTTTTCATATTTTTATTTATTTTTAGGTGTCTTTTTAATGTTTGGGCCGATCATTTGGTTAGGACTATCTTCAGTAAAAACTAATGCTGGAATTCAAGAGTACCCTCCCACAATTCTTCCTCTCTCACAAATACAGTTGGAAGTAGACGGGTATGATAAACCTTTATCACTTTACAATGTTACTTTGGAAGACGGTAGTATTACTCAGCTGGCTGAAATTAAAAGAGTAGGAATTACTTCAAAAATGGTTGATCCAAAAGATAATGAAAAAAAGTATAAAATTCCAATTGATAAAAGAGAAAAAATTAGAGAATTCAGTGTTCAATGGGAAAATTATTTAGATCCACTTAGAAAATATAACTTTTTACTTTATTTTAAAAATTCCATTTTTGTTACAGTGGTAGCTACAATAATAACTCTTATAATTAATTCTATGGCTGCTTATGCTCTTTCTATTTATGAATTTAGAGGAAAAAATGTAGCACTTGTGTTTGTAATTGGAACGTTATTAATACCTCTTACAATAATTTTAGTTCCAGTTTTTTATGTTATTGCAAATTTTGGAATGATAAATTCATTATGGGGAGTTATTTTACCTGGAGCAGCCACGCCTACAGGTGTTTTTTTATTACGACAATACATGTTAACTTTACCAAGAGAATTAATTGAAGCGGCAAGAATGGATCATGCTAGTGAGTGGGCAATTTATTGGCGGATTGTTCTGCCATTATCGATACCTGCAATCGCAGTGTTAGCAATTTTTTCAATTATGTGGAGATGGAATGATTTCTTATGGCCTCTTATAGTCCTGTCTAAAAGTGAAGTATACACACTACAAATTGCATTAAATGCATTTCATGGTGAATTAACAAGTCAATGGAATTATGTTTTGGCCATGACCATGGTTACACTTTTACCTATTGCTTTAATTTTTACTTATTTACAAAAATTTATTACGACAGGAATAGCAAGCACAGGTATGAAGTAATGTCATCTAAACCTCTTATTATTTTTGATCCACATCCAAGAAATGAAGAAATGGTATTTACATCAGATGTAGAAAAAGAATTAAATGAAATTTCTAATTTAGTTGCACATTTTGGAAGTAGAGCACCTGACGATTTAGTGGAAGAAAATATATCAGATGTTGAAATTATTGTTGGACAAACAAGTATGCCTAAAGAAAGATTGGATAAAGCAAAAAAATTAAAAGCAATAATTAATGTTAAATGTAATTGGGAGACAAATATTGATTATATCGAAGCGCATAGAAAAGGAATATATGTTTTATCAGCTGCACCCGCTATGGCCCCAGCAGTTGCTGAGGCTTGTGTTGGATATGCAATTTCCTTATCAAGAAGTACTCTTGAAAATTATAATAAATTTCTTAATTCTGAAGAAAAATATGGAATAAAAGGAAACGCTAAAGCTTACTCTTTATTTAATTCTGATGTGGGTTTTATTGGTTTTGGAAATTTAGCTAAAAGCTTATTACCTCTTTTAATACCTTTTAATTGCAATGTTTCTGTTTATGATCCTTGGCTTTCGAAAGAATATTTAGAGTCTCAAGGTGTTCATTCAGTTTCTTTAGATAATTTATTATCTAAAAATAAATTTATTTTTATACTTGCTGGGGTAACAAGTGAAAATGAAGGTTTTATAAATAAAGAAAAATTAGAATTAATAGAAAAAGATAGTTCTATTATACTTGTAAGTAGGGCTGAGGTAGTTGATTTTGATGAATTTATAAAGCTGGCTGAACAAAATAATTACAGGGCAGCAGTAGATGTTTTCCCTGAAGAGCCAGTTCCTTCAAATGCATCTTTTAGAAAAGAGTCTAATATTTTATTTACGTCTCATGTTGCAGGAGCTTTGCATTTTTCCTATCAAAATATTAGAGAAATGATGATGGATGACATAAGGCAAATTTTGAAAGGTATGCCACCTACACGATTACAAAGAGCGGAGCCGCACCAAGCGATGTTGAGGAGGGATAGTTGACTGAAATAATTTTAAAAAATATTTTTAAAAGTTATGATCAAACTGAAGTTATTCATGGGGTAGATTTAAAAGTTGAAAGTGGAAAATTTCTTGTATTAGTTGGCCCGTCTGGATGCGGAAAATCTACACTTTTAAGAATAATAGCAGGACTGGAAAGAATCACCACAGGTGAAATTTTAATCGAAGGAAAAGAGGTAAGTAATATACCAGCTTCAGAAAGAGGACTTGCAATGGTATTTCAGTCATATGCATTGTATCCACACATGTCAGTATTTAAAAACATGGCATTTTCACTCGAAAACTTAAAAATAGGTAAAAAGACAATTGAAGAAAAAGTCAAAAGTGCTGCAAAACTTCTTCAAATAGAAGAGTATCTTCAACGTAAACCTAAAGCTTTATCTGGTGGACAGAGACAAAGAGTGGCGATTGGTCGTGCAATTGTAAGAGATCCAAAAGCGTTTTTATTTGATGAACCACTATCTAATTTAGATGCAGAATTAAGGGTTACGATGAGAAAAGAACTATCTGCTTTACATGAAAAAATTGGGGGCACTATGATTTATGTTACCCATGATCAAGTTGAAGCTATGACACTTGCAGATCAGATAGTGGTTCTCAATGAAGGCTATGTTGCTCAAGCCGGGGCACCTTTAGATTTATATAATAATCCAAATGATACTTTTGTAGCAGGTTTTATAGGTTCACCTAAGATGAATTTTATGAATATTAAATCCATTAGAAAAGAAAAAGAGATAATTTTAAACTCAGAATGTTTTAGTATAAAGTGGCAAGATGATATTGAGGTTGATCAAGATTATACCTTAGGTGTTCGACCAGAACATATTTATATATGTGAAAAAGAGGAATCAGATTTTGAAGTTATTGTTGATTATTCAGAGCAACTTGGAAGTGAAACATATTTTTATTGTAATGCCGTTGAAATCTCACAACTAATTGTTCACCAAACAGGACAATATAAAGTTGCAAAGGGAGATAAATTATTTTTACGTTTGGATCGTTCTTTCATGCATTTATTTGGAACAGATGGAAAATCAATAAAAAAAAATAATACCTAATGTCTTTAAAAAAAATAGGAGTTGGAGTTGTTGGTACGGGTATGGCAGCAAAACCTCATGCTCTTGCACTTAATGATCTTAAAGATATCATTGAAGTTAAAGGTATTTTTTCCAGAAATAAAGAAAAACGTAAATTATTTGCAGAAAATTATAATTTTGTAACAGCAAATAATATCGAAGATATTTCTCAAAATTCAGAAATTGATATGGTGATTATTATTACTCCCCCAAATCAAAGATTAGAATTAGTTGACAAATTTAGTAGAGCAGGAAAACATATTTTGATGGAAAAACCAATTGAGAGATCTACTGAAAAGGCTGAGAAGATTGTAGATATTTGTCGTAAAAATAAGGTAAGTTTAGGTATAGTCTTTCAACATCGCTTCAGAGAGTCTTCTATAAAATTAAAGCAATTAATTAATGAAAATAAACTAGGTTCAATTTATTCTGTTCAGGTAAATATACCTTGGTGGCGTGATCAATCTTATTACGATGAACTAGGAAGAGGAACATATGAAAGAGATGGTGGCGGTGTATTAATCAGTCAAGCTATTCATACTTTAGATCTAATGATAAATTTAGTCGGTCCAGTTGAAGTAGTTCAAGCTATATCAAAAACTACACCATTTCATAAAATGGAGTCAGAAGATTTTGTGGCTGGAGCATTTCAATTTAAAAATGGAGCAATTGGTTCTCTTATGGCAAGTACTTCATCGTACCCTGGGTATCCAGAGTCAATTGTCTTAAATTGTGAAAAGGGATCGGTTAAATTAGAGTCTGGAACATTGAAAATTCAATGGCAAAACAACAAAATAGAAGAGTTTGGTGAAACATCAGGTACAGGAGGAAGTGCTGATCCAATGGCATTTCCATTTGATTGGCATAAAAGTCTAATAAAAAGTTTCGCACTCTCTTTGAATAATAATAAATCACCCGTTGTATCAGGTGAGGAAGCATTAAAAGTACATAATTTAATTGATGCTTTAATAGAATCATCAAATAAGGGTGCGTTAGTAAAAATTTAACTGGGAGAACGATCAATATGAAAAAATTAAAATTAGCTGCTATTGGAACAGAACATAGGCATATTTTTGGACAACTAAAAGGAATGCTTGATCTTGGATGTGAATGTATTGGTTGGTGGAATGATGGAGATAATAAAATTACTGAAGATTTTAAAAAAAAATATCCGACGATCAAAAGAGAAATCGATAAAAAAAATTTGTTATCAAACCCTGAGATTGATCTTGTGTTAATTGCTGATATACCAAGTAAAAGAGCTGCCTTAACCATTGAATGCATGGATGCTGGTAAAGATGTAATGTTAGATAAGCCGGGATGCACGTCATTGGAACAACTCAAAGAAATTGAAAAAACAGTTGCTCGTACTAAGAGAATTTTTTCAATAGATTTTTCTGAAAGATTTGAAGTTCCATCTGTCCAAGTGGCATATGACTTAATTCAAAAAGGGGAAATAGGCAAAGTAGTACAAACAATAGGTATGGGTCCACATCGTTTGAATTTACCAACTAGACCCGAGTGGTTTTTTGATTATGAAAAATATGGTGGGATCCTTTGTGATATTGCTTCACATCAAATTGATCAATTTTTATATTTTACTGGCTCAACTGAAGCTGAAATTATTAGCTCAAGTACCGGAAATTTTGCACATTCAAAATATCCAAAATTTGAAGATTTTGGGGAAATTTTAATCCACGGTGATAAGGGTAGGGGGTATATAAGGGTAGATTGGTATACGCCTGATGCACTACCAAATTGGGGTGATGGCAGACTAACTATTTTAGGTACTGAAGGCTATATTGAATTGAGAAAATATGTAGATGTGGTAGGCAAAGAAGGAACTGACCATATTTTTTTAGTTAATAAAGGTAAACATGAATATATAAATGCTGCTTTAGAACCTCTAACGTATTTTCAAAGATTAATGAATGATGTTAATGAAAGAACAAGTACTGCAATGGATCAAGATCACTGCTTGAAGGTAATGCACCTAGCTATTACTGCTCAAATTAATGCAAAAAGAATGGGAAACCTAAAATAATATGAATATAACAATTGATAATCTTTCAGACAAATTTTTTAATTTAATTAATTCTACACCTATTTTTGATTTGCACACTCATTTATTTCCACCAACTCACAAAGGCTATTTTTTATTAGGCTTTAAAAATTTATTAAATTATCATTACTTAATTGCGGAGCTATTAACGGCTACAAATATTGATGCATCAACATTTTATTCTCATAATGATGATCAAAAAGCTTCATTAGTATGGAATGAGCTATTTGTAAAAAGAACGCCAGTATCTGAAGCTTGTGCAGGGGTGCTGACAATTCTTAAAGAATTAAATATTGAAATAAATAATAAAAGTTTTTCTTTAGTATGTGATGAGTATGATCAAAAAATTCACTCAGATAAAAATATATTAGAATTAAGTAATGTATCATCATTAGTGATGACAAATAATCCTTTTGATTTAGATGAATGGTCATTGTTTAATGATAATGATTGGAATAAAAAAATATATTTTGCTTCACTACGTCTTGACGATTTGATTTTAGATTATGAGGAGTCATTAAAAAAAGCCAAAGATCAAACTGCAGGTAGTGCTGAAAATGATGTAATTGTATATTTAGAGGAATGTTACTTACAGTCTAACCCTGTATACGCAGCAGTTTCACTAAATACAGATACATTCAATATTTTGTTAGAAAACTCTACATGGAAAAATATATTAAATTGGCTACAAAATAAAAATCTCCCCCTCTCTTTAATGTTAGGTGTGAAGAGAGCAGTAAATAAAGAGTTTGGTTTGGCGGGAGATGGAATAGGAGATATTAACTTGAAAGAGTTAAGCAACCTATGTAATTCTTTCCCAAAAAATAAATTTTTAGTAACTTGTTTATCCTTAAATGATCAACATGAGCTTACTGTTTTGGCCAGAAAACACCCAAACTTAAAAATTTTTGGATTTTGGTGGTTTATGAATCAACCAAGTATAATAAAACAGATATTAAAGATGAGAATTGATATGCTTGGATTTTCATTTGTTCCACAACATTCTGATGCAAGGGTTTCAGATCAATTAATTTATAAATGGAGTCATTTTAAAAAAATACTCTTCCCAATTTTACTTGAATATTATCAGGATTTAATCGATAAGAATTTTCCGATTTCAGAAACAATAATTCAAAGAGATATCAATAATTTATTTTCTGGAAATGCTAAAAATTTTTTAGGTATTAACTAACGAATTTTAAAAGATTGTTATAACTAATTTCTATTGATGTAAATGGATCGCCTTGACATTCATCTTGTTCAACGATGTACCATTTGCATCCTGAAATTTTAGCTTCATTTACAATATTTTTTATATCTAAGTTTCCATTTCCTATCTCAACATAATAGCTATCATGTTCATTTATCATTATAAAATCTTTTAGATGAATTAAGGGAAGTCTATTTTTTAATCTTTTGCACCAAGTGATAGGATCTTGACCACCCTTTTGAATCCAATATATGTCAGGTTCGCCCTGAATTAGTCTGCTGTCAGTTTTGTCATAAATTCTCTCTAAAATTAATTCATTATTTATTCTTTGAAATTCCAATGCATGATTATGATAGCAAAGTATTTTGTTAGATTTGTTAAAGATAGAGCCTGCTTTATTAATGTCCTCTATAAACTTATTGAGTTGATCTAAATCAAGAAAATTCATACCTTTGGGATAAGGTAGGGCACAGTAAGAACACCCTAGTATATTAAGTTTTTCAATAACCTTATCAGTGTGATTAATTATTTCATCATTAGGTTCGTGCGTAGCACATATTATTAGATCAATATCATCACACATTTTTTTTACAGTTTTTGGATTAATTGGGCCAATAGAGCTAACTTGTATTGTATTATAACCAATTTTTTTAATTTTATTTAAAGTATCAAATAAATCTTTTTCAGTTTGGCAAAAATTTCTTACAGTATAAAGAGTTACTGCAATTTCATTTTGTTTCATTGTTTTTTTCCAATCATTTCATTTAATTTATTTTCATATTTTTTTTCATCTAAAGGAAATTTAATTTCTTTTTCTTCAAGTCCAGATAATATCATCGCATTTATTAATTCAACACTATTAAGCCCTTGATCTCCTGGAACATGCAATTCTTCCTTACCGAGTAAAAAGTTTGTAAAATTTTGAAAAATTCTATTATGTTCAATGTACTGATCTTCTTCAATTGGAAATTCAAATTTTAGTGTTTCTACATCAGGCATATCAAAAAGAGTTTTTGAGTTTTTTATAAAATCAGTTGTTGAATTATTTATTTTTTTCCAAGTGACTCTGTTATTTTCAAAAACAACTAATCCAAAATCTGATGCAATTTCCAAACGGTTTACACCTGGAGCCTCTCCAGTTGTTGTTGTAAATATTCCTTTTGATCCATCTTTATACTTCATAATAGAAGTAACATCATCTTCCACTTCAATATTATGAAAACGAGCAAGCCGCATATCTGTATAGACACTATCAGGCATCCCAAATAACCACTGACATAAGTCAAGTTGATGAAGACTTTGGTTCATCAATACGCCACCTCCTTCGTCTCTCCACGTAGCTCTCCAGTCAGAAATATTGTAGTAATAATCTGTTCTAAACCAGTTAGTAATAGTCCATTGATAACGATGAATTTTACCTAATAGCCCTTTTGTGATCATATCTTTTAATTTGACAAATGCAGGGTTTGTTCGTTGATTTAGCATTATGCCAAATTTTGCATCAAATTTTTTTGAACAATTTATAAACTCTCTACATTGCCTAGTTGTTACTGCTAGTGGCTTTTCAATAATAACATTAATATTGTTTTCAAGAGCCTGTTTTCCTAAACTAATATGAGATCTATGCGGGGTAGAAATAATAGCAACATCTATTAGATTTTTATCAAAAAAATCAGATGTGTTTTGATAGAAAGGAGTCTCTGGGAAATTTTTTGAAAAGGCTTCATTAATATCGCATATTGCAGCCAATCTTGCGTTTTTAACTTTATTATTTAAAAATAATTTAGCATGATTAGCTCCCATACCACCAATTCCAACAATTCCATACTTTATTATTTTGTTCATTTTTTTGCCATTACTTGATCTTTTAGAATTAAAAGTATCATTTCTATTCTAATTTTATCTTTATGATAATATTGGATCCTTGACAGGATAAATAGGAACTCCACCAGGGGATTGTTCAGTTCCTGAAATCTCTATTGTACTTATATTACTTCTCCATCTAGTACTTAATGCAAATAATATAGCATCTGTGATATCTCTTGCTTCAAGTAAAGTAAAACCTGACATGAATTTTTTTGCTTTATTTTTGTCATCAAAAGCAGCATTCCCAAAATTGGTTTTTGTTCTTCCCGGACAAATTTCTGTTACTTTGACACGTGTGCCACTTAGTTCGACTCTTAAACTCTGAGCTATTCTATGGACAGCTCCTTTTTGACCTCCATATATTGCCGAATCTACAGGATATAATCCCGCTAAAGAACCCATTAAAACAACATGCCCTTTTCTACGTTTAACCATGCCAGGTACAATAGCTTTAATAACATGAAGATGCGCTTCTACATTTATTCTAGAAGATATTTTTATGTCATTGGGTGAGGAGTTTAATAATCCTTCTACACCCCGGCCTATACCTGCATTATTTATAAGGATATCAGTTTTCACTGAGGAAAGTTTTTTATATAACAGTTTTGTGTTTGTGAGATCTAATTTAATTGTATTAATATTAAACTCTTTAGATATTTTTTTTAATTGCCTCTCGTCTTTATCTACGGCTGTAACATCTATTTTTTCTGAAACTAATCTTTTTAAAATACTATAGCCTATACCATTTGCAGCACCAGTTATTAGTGCGGATTTATATATTTTATTCACCACAAATTCTTATAATACATATAATTAATAAAAAATATATAATTTAAAATAGTTCAATGATGAAATTAAATAAAACAAATTTAAGTTTAATTAAAAATAAAAAATATATACCATTGTACAATATTGATAATATTAAGCCTGGCATTATTCATTTTGGTGTTGGAAATTTTCACCGTGCTCATCAAGCATACTTTATTAATAAATTAATTGAAAAAACAAAAAGTAATATATCTATTGTTGGGATTAGTTTGCGAAGCGAAGCTATAAAAAATAATCTGGTTCTACAAAACAATCTTTACACTTTATGTAAACTTTCAGATGTAGAAGAAAATTTTACCATAATAAGTGCGATCAAAGAAATTTTGTACGCGCCAAATGAAATAGAGAAAATTCTTACATATATTTCTAATCAAAATATAAAAATAATCACAATTACTGTTACAGAAAATGGATACAAATATGATCCAAAAAAAGATTCTTTAATATTGGATGATGATATTAATGGTGATTTAGAAAACAAAACTACAAAAACACTAGTAGGTTTTATAGCAAAAGGATTAATAAGAAGATACAATCATAATAAAGCTCCATTATCTATAATAAGTTGTGATAATTTATCAGATAATGGAAAAATTTTAAAAAAATTAGTTGTGCAGTTTTTATCATTCTATTCCCCGAATATTATTAATTGGGTAGAAAAAAATGTTGATTTTCCTAATACTATGGTTGACGGAATTGTCCCAAAACAATCTTTAGAAAATTCAAAAATAGTAAAAAATAAATTATCAATAATAGATCAGTCGGCTATAATTACAGAACCTTATGTAGAATGGTATATTGAAACAGAGAATATAAATTTAATAAATCTTCTGAAAGAAAGTGATATTAAGTTTGTTAAAAACGTTACTTTTTATGAAAATATAAAGTTAAAAATATTAAATGCGTCTCATTCAGCTTTATCATATTCAGGACTTTTAATAGGTTATAAATATGTTCATGAAGTTATAAATGATCCTGTTTGTTTTAAATTTATTACAAAGTTTTTAGAAAATGAAGTTATTCCTATTCTAACTGTACCTGATGATTTTGATATTGATGGATACAAAGATATTGTTTTAAACAGATTTAAAAATCAGTTTATTAAGGATAACATATCAAGAATTTCTATGGACGGTTCCTATAAAATCAAAATTCGATTTGTAGATACTTTAGTAAGAAATTTAGAACAAAAAAGAAAGGTTAAATATATATATTTTATAATTGCAAGTTGGTTTAAATTTTTGCATGGAAAAGATGAAAATAATAATATTATCGAGATTATTGATCCTAAAAAAAATGATATAGATAAAATGATTAAAGAAAGTATTAATGATAATGATTTGATAAAAAAATTTATGAATTATAAATTTGTCTTTGATTTAACTCAGTCCAATCAATTAGAAGTTATAAAAAAAGTAAAAAAATATTTATTATTAATTAATCAGCATGGTATTAAAAAAACATTATCAAATTTAAATTATGACTAATCAACTTATAAAAGTTAAAAAAATTAATAGTTTTTTAATTAAAGTTTCAAGTATTTTACAAGTTCCAAAAAAAGACAGAGATTTATTATGTAAGTCTCTAGTTGGAGCTTCTTTAAGAGGTGTGGATAGTCATGGCATTAGATTATTTCCTCATTATGTCAAATGCTTAGAAGAAGGAAGAATTAACAAAAAACCTGTGATGATTTTTAAAAAAACAATGCCAGCTATTGGTATACTTAATGCTGATGATGGCTTTGGTCATGTTGCTGCGTATTTAGCATCAAAAGAAGCAATCAAATTGGCAGAAAAAAATGGTGTTGGGATTGTTGGAATAATAAACTCATCTCATTATGGAGCTGCTGGAGCCTATGCATTAGAAATATCAGAGAAAAACTTTATTGGATTGTCTTTTACACATTCTGATGCATTTGCAGTGCCTCATAATGGTGTACACCCTTTTCATGGAACCAATCCTTATTCTTTTAGCGCACCTTTAAAAGGGTTGAAACCTCTTTTAGTTGATTTTTCTTCAACGACAATTCCATGGAATAAAGTGATGAGAGCAAGAAATAATAAAACAAAATTAGATAAAGATTTAGCTTTAGATAAGAATGGTAACATGACAACTAACCCAGATAAAGCTGTATCTCTTTTTCCATTAGGAGGGAAACTCTTTGGACATAAGGGTTTTGGTCTTTCATCTTCAATTGAAGTTTTATGTGGTCCATTTCTTGGCATGATGCATGGATTTCGTTTGTTATCGATGATAGGTCCCAACTTTTCGACGCCTAGAAAACTAGGTCATTTAGTAATGGCGATAAATATTAATTCCATAACAACAAAGAAAAAATATTTTTACAATATGTCAAGTTATATCAAAGATTTAAAAAAACAAAAATCTCGTAAGCAAGAAATATTATACCCAGGAGAAAAAGAATGGAAAGAAGAGAAGTTAAGAACAAAAAAAGGGATACCATTTGATTCTGAACTAATATATTCTTTTCTTGAAATTGATAAAAAATACAATTTAAATTATTTTGATAAATTAATTTAAAACTTTAATGATTCCTTGAAGTTCTGCTAACCCTTTCATTCTTCCTAATAATGAATATCCTGGTACTATATCTTTATTTTGATCATAAAGTATAGTATGTCCATGATCTGGTCTCATTGGTATATTAAAATTAAATAGATTATTTTTTTTTCTTCTTTTTTCTTCATTTAATATTAATTTTATAATACCTACCATGTTTACATCTCCATCAAGATGTGTAGCTTCATGAAAATCAAAACTTTTTGGTAATCTTTTGATATTTCGTAAATGTATAAAGTTTATATACTTTCCATTTTTTGCAATTATTCTATTAAAATCATTTTTTTTATTTACCCCCAAAGAGCCTGTACATAATGTTAGACCGATAGAATCATCTTTGTGTAGAGAGGTTATAAAATCTATATCTTTTTCATTAGACATAATCCTTGGCAATCCATAAACATTGTATGGTGGGTCATCGGGATGAATACAATATTTAATTCTTTGTTCTTTTAAGATTGGATATATTTCTTTTAAAAAAAGTTTTAAATTATTTCTCAAATCTTTATGCTTTAACTCTCTAAAACTATCTATTTCATAATTTAAATCTTTAATAGAATATTTTCTATCATTTGCAGCAAGACCACCAAGTAATGATTTTTTTAGTAATTTAATTTCTGTAGAGTTCATTTTATTTAATATTTTTTTTGAATCAAAAATATCTTTAGCAGTATATCTTTTTTTTGCATTTTTAGATTTTAAGATAAAATTTTCAAATGCGCATACGTGCAAATGATTATATTTTAAAGCTATTGATCCATTGTCTAATTTAAAATTTAAATCTGTACGTACCCAATCAATTAAAGGCATAAAATTATAACAAATAACTTTAATATCTTTTTTTGAAAGATTAATTAGTGAGTCTTTATATTGATCGATGAAGTATTGATAATTTCCTGATCTTTTTTTAATATCATTATGTACAGGTAAACTTTCAGCAACACTCCATTTGAGATTTTGTGAATTTGAAATTTTATGTCTTTCTATAATTTTTTTCCTTTTTTCAATTTCACTAAGTGACCACTTTTCACCATATTTAATGCTAGTTAAAGAAGTTACAATGCCTGTTACTCCAATTTGCTTTATATGTTCTAGTTTTGATGGGTCATGTGGTCCAAACCATCTAAATGTATATTCCATAATTATTTAGTATTATTAAAATCAAATATTAGTATACTTGCAAATAGTTAAAATAACTAATTTAATAATATAATTAACTGGGAGGAATAATATGAAATTATTTTTTACGTTTGTTTTTTCAATTGCTATTTTATTTTCATCAAATAGTTTTGCTGGAAGTAGTGACACTAAGGTTGCTTTAGTACCTGGAGGACCTCATCCATATTTTGCTGCTTGGGAACAAGCTGGACTTGATGCAGTAAAAGATTTTGGACTTGGTAAAGCCGATTATAGGGTTCCAGCTGAATGGGACTTAAGTCAACAAAATGAACTAATAGAAAGTTTAGTAGGGAAGGGCTATAACGCAGTTTTGGTTTTTCCTGGTGATTCAGTTGGAACTAATAAAATTCTAGGTGAGCTTGAGGATGCTGGCATTCCAACTGCTGCATTAGCAGGTTGCGTAGAGCAACCAACACAAACTAGATTTTGTTTTGGAACTGATACTGGTCATTCAGCTTATTTAGGCACCAAAGAACTTATTAAAGCTCTTGGAGGAAAAGGTAAAATTGCACATTTTACAGGATTTTTAGTTGATCCAAACACAACTTTAAGAATTAAAGCAGTTGAACAAGCCGTTGCTGAAGCTGGAGGAGGAGTAGAAATTATTCAAGTTATTGCAGACATTGATGCTTATGAACCAGCTAACGAAAAAATTAATGCATTTATGGCAGCTCAAAGTTCAGATGTAGATGGCATTGTAACAACAGCTTGGGTTCCGGCAGTTGTTGCTTCTCAAGCTTTAACTAATTTAGGTGATAAAAGAGTTAAAATGGTTGGTATTGATCATGATAAAGTAGTTCTTGAAGCTATAAAAGCGGGCTATGTACATGGCACAATGTTACAAAATCCATATGGACAAGGTTACATTGGTTCTTACGTTATGGATAAAATTAGAACTGGTTGTAGCTTTAAGTCTGATGCTCCATGGAAATCAACAGCTCAGACTGATCAGTTTATAGATTCAGGTACTGTTTTTGTAGATATTACTACTGTGGATACATATGTTGATGCTATGAGAGGTATCTCTCTTGATATTTTAAGTACATTTGATGACACTTATTTAAACTGTTAATTCAATTTAAAGTATGGGGGTAAACTTTCTTTACCCCCTCTTTTTTTTACATTACAAATATAATTTTCTATGAATAAATTACCAAAATTTGTGTACACCAATCAATTTGGTTTATTTTGTTTAGTAATTATTTTTTCTATTTTCTTTTCTGTAGTAACAGATGGATTTTCATCTAGATTTAATTTGTATGCCTTATCAAGAGTAGCTTCAATCGATATTATGGTTGGATTAGCAATGATGGTTGTAATTTTAACAGGAGGATTAAATTTATCTCTCGGAGCTCTTGGGGTATCAGCCGCAATGTTTGGAGGTTGGTGTATGCAATCTTTAGGCATACCTATTATTCCTTCTATCTTTCTGATTTTGATATTTGGAACTTTTTTAGGATGGATAAATGGTTATGTCACAGTTAAAACCGGGGTTCATAGTTTTATTGTTACATTGGCTACTATGAGTATTTATTTTGGATTTATGACAGTGCTTACGGAGGCACAATCTTTTAAAAATTTACCTGATGCTTTTACTGATATTGGAAGTATGAAGCTTTTTTATAAATATGTTTCACCATTATTATTATTAAGTCTTTTTACTGGTTGTATATTATTTTATTTGTTTAATTTTACTGATATTGGAAGAAAATTAATAGCTGCAGGAGCAAATCCCATTGCTGCAGAGTTATCAGGCATTTCTGTTAATAGAATGTTTGTTTATTGTCATATGTTGTCAGGTTTTCTTGCAGCTGTTGCAGGAATAATGGTTACTATGAGAATAGGAGCTGCTATACCATCGATCGCTGGTCACTTAGGTTTTGACTGGTTATTACCTGCATTTTTAGCACCTGTTTTAGGTGGCACACTTTTACAAGGAGGTAAGATTACAGTTTTTGGAACTATATTAGGAG
>Ga0315336_1002424_pt1 | contig 28570 bp, 26 predicted proteins | sample ASW5metaG_FD_204512 | JGI IMG/M metagenome (GOLD analysis project Ga0315336, IMG submission 204512) | Ammonia-oxidizing marine archaeal communities from Monterey Bay, California, United States - ASW #5 | ecosystem: Environmental > Aquatic > Marine > Intertidal zone | place: USA: California... | reverse complement strand
TGTTCATGTCCAATGCCGGAAGCATGATCAACGCATGGCTCATTCTGATCTACCCCTACACCATGATCGAAAGGGGATGGTTCACCAACAAACTCCAGGGAAAAGTAAACATCCTCCACCGCGCACGACTCGATTACACCTGGGGCATTTTGGCCGCCGGAATCGTGGCGCTCCCGCTCATGGCCTCTGCCGCTGCCATCGCCAAACCTTTCGGCATCGAACCACGAAACTACATGGATCTCTCCATCCTCCTCGAACCCCTCGCCGGACCCGCAAGCACATGGCTCTTCTTAGCTGGATTATTCCTCGCCGCGTGGACCGCCGGTATCGGATGGTGGCTCGGCGGCTGTTACGCTCTAATGGACCTGTTTAATCTGCCCATAAAACTCGACTCCAAACCCATGCGAACCTGTCTCATACTCTTCTTCATCCCCTCTACTCTCTTGTTATTACTCCGCATTAATCCCGTCTACCAAATCCTCATCTTCTCAGCCTTCCTCGCCGTGGTCTTCCCCGTCATCGGCCTCGCCCTCCTCTGGCGCGTCACCCGAAAAGACATGGGCTACTTCGGCTGGAGCACCGCCACTTGGCATGGCAAAGCCCTCATCGCCGTCGATATTTTCGCGGTCAGTCTAAGCCTCTACATCGGCTGGGTCCGCATCGGGGCGTTATTCACATGACGTTCATTTGAGCCCTTTTCGTCGATTGAGTACACTATGGGAGGCGATAGGAATCGAAATCTCGTCAGAGGATAATTAGAAGTGCCGCGCGTCATGCTCATAGGCCTCGACGGGGCCGAACCAACCTTGGTCCATCGCTGGATTAATGAAGGCAAACTGCCCAATCTGAAATCCATCGCAGAACGGGGTTCACTCCTCCCGTGTGCCAGCACGACCCCCTTTGCCACCTTCCCCGCGTGGACCACATGCACCACCGGCGTCAACCCGGGCAAACACGGCATCATCGATTTTACCCGCATGAAACAAGGCGAATACGCCATTCAATTCGTCAACTCCACCGCCCGTCGAACCCCGGCGCTCTGGAATACCTTGTCGGAGGCAGGCAAACGATGCTGCATTCTCGGCGTTCCGGCCACGTACCCCCCGGAGCCGCTGAACGGCATTATGATCTCTGGTTTCGACTCGCCCGTCACCACAGGAATCGACGCATCGTTCGTCTATCCCCAATCCGAATACCCATCCCTCAAGCAATGGACTTTCGCCGATTTTCAGGAATCCAACATCGGCGATGGATGGCACGACATGGCCCTGCAAAAATTATTGAAAGGCATCGAAAACAAAGAACGGATGGCATGCGAATTACTAAATCGTGAACCGTGGGATTTTTTCATGATGGTTTACGGCGAAAGCGATACCGTCTCCCATCATTTCTGGATGTTCCACGATCCCGACTCTCCACGCTTCAAACCCGGCCACGAAACGGCCATTCAACAAGTCTACGAGCGACTCGATCAAGCCGTTGGTAAAATGATGGCGTCTGCAGGGGACGACGTTGTAGTCGGCATCGTTTCCGACCACGGGTTCGGCGGCTCCGGCACTGGCGTCGTCCATCTGAATAACTGGCTCGCCGAAAACGGATACCTGAAATTCGCTCCGGGCAAAGAAAGCCTCCTAAAGAAAATGGCGCTTACCCTCACGCCCGAATCCATTCGCGGCTCGCTCTTTCGCCGATTCGAGGGACTAGCCAGCAAAGCCGAATCCCAATCCCGCTTCTCCGGCATCGATTGGGAATACACCACTGCATGGTCGGAAGAATTGAACTATTTTCCATCGATCCGAATCAACATGAAAGACCGCGAACCCAACGGCCAGGTTCTTTCGACGGCATACGATTCATTCGTCCGCGAGTTATGCGGCAAACTCGAAGCATGGGAACCGATCGCCCACGCATGGCCACGAGGCGACCTCTACACCGGCGACCACATCGAACGCGCACCCGACATTGTCGTTGAACTCGCATTGGAAGACGGCTACTCCCATTCCTGCCTTCGGGCTCGGGGCGGCGAACCATTCCGGAGACTCGAACCCCACGAATACCCCGGAGGTAAAGAACGCGGCATGAACGGAAACCACCGCGATACAGGCATTTTCATGTGGTCTGACCCCATTGAGGCCCAATCCACGTCCCTCCTGGATGTCACCCCCACCATTTTTGACGCGCTCGGCGTTCACGGACCTTCCATGGACGGAACCAGCCTCCTCTCATCGCACACATCTTCAGAGAGTCATCCCGGCACCACAACTCCCGAAGCCCCCTACACGCCCGAACAGGAAGCCGCCATCGAATCTCGCCTCCGGGATTTGGGATATTTCGAATGACCCAAAAACGGATCGCAATCATCGGCGCCTGCCCCTATCCAGTACCGCAAGGCTCTCAAGTCTACCTTCGCGAAACCGCCCTCGCCTACCAACGCGAAGGCTATGAAGTTCATCTCGTTGTCTATGGATATGGCATCGGCGAAGATACATCGGGCCTCACCATTCACCGTTGTCCGAACATCCCAGGCACTCGAAGAACCAAAGCCGGCCCATCCATATTCAAACCCTTGCTGGATTTCATGATGGTACGCACGCTGAGAAAAGTCGTCCGAACACACAGCATCGACGAAGTCGACGCACACAACTACGAAGGTCTCCTCGTCGCACTCGCTGCACGATGCCGGCCCATCACCTACCACGCCCACAACGCCATGGCCGATGAACTCCCCCACTACTTCGGCGGCTCTCGTATGATGGGTCGCATCCTAGACCGATTGTTTCCGAAGCGCGCCGACAACATCATCGCGCCCCATGAAAGACTGAAGGAGTACCTGGTCACATGCGGATGCTCCTCTGACAAAATCAAAGTTGTGCCGCCACAAATCGACCCGACACCCTTTCAGAAAGAAAAACAACCGGTCGAAGTACCCACCGTTCTTTACACAGGCAACCTCGACAAATATCAGAACCTCGTTTTCCTCATGGACGTGATGAGAAAAGTCCGCGCACGCGTCCCTACCGCAGAACTCGTCATCGCCACCGCCGAAGAACGCCGTATTCCAGGCACCCAATGGGTCCATACTCCCGATCTGGAATCCCTGGTCGACGTCATGTGCCAGGACGTCGTATTCGTATGCCCGCGCACGAGCTGGTCCGGCTTCCCCATCAAACTCCTCAATGCCCGGGCCGCCGGCCTGTCCATTGTTTGCTGCGATTCGTCCGCCCACGCCCCCATTCGCGACCACCCCAACACCCACGTGGTACCCGACAACGACAGCGGCGCCTTCGCCCAAACCCTCATCAACCTCCTCAGATAACCCCTCGCATATCACCCGCTAAATCCAGTACTGTATAAACCAATATGTTGTTCACTCAACCAATTTTCATCGTCTTTTTTGCCATCGTCTTTACCGCGTATTGGCTCACTCCATCCAATCGAGTCCGTAAAATAGGGCTTCTGGTGGCCAGCTACATCTTCTATGGCGCGTGGGATTGGCGCTTCCTAGGACTCATTCTCCTATCTACCTGCATTGACTATCTGGTCGGGTACAAACTGAAAACCCTGGAGGACAACAAACAACGCAAGTCCTGGCTCATCATCAGCCTCTGCGCCAACCTCGGTATCCTCGGCTTCTTCAAGTACTACAACTTTTTCGTCGAATCAGGAACCAACCTCCTCGGCATCGAACAGTCCCTTACCCTCAATATCGTCCTCCCCGTCGGCATCAGCTTCTTCACTTTCCAAAGCATGAGCTACACGATCGACATCTACCGGCGCACCCTCCAACCCATCAAAAACTTTACCGACTTCGCGCTGTACGTGTCGTTCTTTCCCCAACTCGTCGCCGGCCCAATCGTCCGCGCAGTAGATTTTCTCCCCCAGTTGGCCGACAAAAAATCCATCCACGATGTCTCCTTCAAATCCCTCACGTTCCTGTTCCTGGTCGGCTTCATCAAAAAAACCTGTATCGCCGACAACATCTCCATCCTCATTGACCCGGTTTTCGCTGACCCCGGATCATTCAATTCCGCCTCCATCCTCATGGCCAACGTCTACTACGCCGTCCAAATCTATTGCGATTTCTCCGGGTATACCGACATGGCCATCGCCACAGCGGGCTTCCTCGGCTACACCCTCACCGTCAACTTCAAGTTCCCCTACCTCTCCCAAAACATCGCTGAATTCTGGCGCCGCTGGCACATCAGCCTGTCGGCCTGGTTACGTGATTACCTTTACATCCCCCTCGGCGGAAACAAACACGGCGAACTGTACCGGTATCGTAACCTGATGCTCACCATGCTCCTCGGTGGACTCTGGCACGGCGCCGCATGGACGTTTGTCGTATGGGGCGGCCTCCACGGATTCGCCCTGGCCGCCCACCGAATCCTCATCGCAGGTCGACTCAATCTGCCAAAACCCGTAGCCGCGGTCGGAGGCACATTCCTCACCTTCGGCTGGGTCTGCATCGCCTGGCTCTATTTCCGCGCCGCCACCGTTCAAGACGGTTGGACCATGACCAAAGCCATTCTCCTGTGGATCTCCCCAGGCACCGAATCGCTCAGTCTCAAAATATTCGTTTGGTTCATCCCACTCGCCTTAATTCACTGGTGTTTCATGAAAAAGGATATACTAGTGGCCGTTCGGAAAATCCCCGACTGGGCCTACTCGTTGGGTCTGGGTCTGGCCGTAGCCATCGCGTTATGGTTCGTCCCCACCAACGCACAGCCATTCATCTACTTTCAGTTTTAAACGGAATCCATCATGTCAGAAAATCTCATTTATATCGCCGGTCCATGCGTCCTCGAATCAGAAGACAAGGCCATCTCCACTGCCACGGAGTTGAAGGTCATGACGGCCGATCTCCCCGTAGAATGGATATTCAAAGCTAGCTTTGATAAAGCCAATCGCACCTCGCTCGACGCGTACCGAGGCCCCGGCATCGATGCAGGACTCGCAATGCTGAAGACCGTCAAAGAAACCCTCGGCGTACAAGTCCTCAGTGACGTCCACGACATCACCCAAATCGAAAAGGCGGCCGAAGTCCTGGACGTCATTCAGATCCCCGCATTCCTCAGCAGACAAACCGACCTGCTCGTCGCAGCCGCCAGAACCGGCAAAATCATCAACGTCAAAAAAGCCCAGTTCATGGCCCCCGACGACATGCGGTACGTCGTCGACAAAATCGTCAACAGCGGCAACGAAAACATCTGGCTCACCGAACGCGGCACCACACTCGGCTACCACACCCTCGTCGTCGACTTCCGTTCCTTCTCCATGATGAAAGAACTCGGCTTCCCCGTCATATTCGACGCCACCCACTCCGTCCAGATTCCGTCCCAAGGCGGCTCTTCCTCCGGCAACCGCGAATACATCGAACCCCTCACCCGCGCCGCAGCCGCCTACGGCATCGACGGCCTCTTCACCGAAGTCTATCCCGACCCCGCCCAAGCCCTCTGCGACGGCCCCAATTCGTTGGAGTTAAGTTCTGTTCCAGCATTGCTGAAACAAGTCGTCGATATTCGTAGCATTAGCAAATAATCTGCGCCCATCTGCGCAATCTGCGGACTCTCTTCTTCAATCTTGCATCCTCCCCCAAAAGCCGATACGATGGCTCCCGGTTTATTCATTCTTGGAGAGGCTAAATGGACGATTGGTCCCGTATTTTACCTATTTTTGTGCAATTTGGCGGAGGCGCCATCCTGTGCATCATCGGCATGTGGGCCGGCATCACCAGCGGCTATCTCGACCTCAAAAACGCCGAAGATAAACGCCTCCTCGGCATCATCGTCGGCGGATTCGTCTTCCTTCTCGTACTCAGTATGGCCTTCACCTTCTGGCTGCCCAACCTCCCCACCGAAGTCGCACAGGCCGCGCCCGGAGCTTCCCAATGAACGAAGGCTTCATCCTCAATCCCATCGACATCGCAGTCGTGGTCATCTATTTCGTGACGGTCGTCGGCTTCGGACTCTGGTTCGGAAAATACACCACCAGCACCAAAGACTTTTTCTTCGGCGGCCAACGCTTCGCCTGGTGGCTCATCGCCTTTTCCGGAATCGCCACCACCGTCGGCAGCTACAGCTTCGTAAAATATTCCGACGTCGGGTTCCGTTTCGGACTCAGCAGTACTCAATCCTATCTGAACGATTGGTTCTGGATGCCCATTCTCATGCTCGTCTGGCTCCCGATCATTTACTTCGGCCGCATTCAATCCGTCCCTGAATATTTCGAACGTCGCTTCGGCCAACCCGCGCGCCACGCCGCCACAGCCCTCATCCTCCTCTATCTCATCGGCTACGTCGGCATCAACCTCTTCACCCTCGGACAACTCGTTCAATCCCTCACCGGACTCCCCATTATGGTCGGCGCCGCAGGCACCGCCGTCGTCGTCATGCTCTACATGTTTTCCGGCGGGCAGACTTCCGTCATCATGACCGACCTCGTACAGGGCATTGTCCTCCTCATCGCCGGCCTCGGACTCTTCTTCGTCGGCATCATCCATTTCGGCGGCTTCGACGGCTTTTGGGAACTGTTCCCCCGCAGCCACAAATTCATTTTCTCCGAATTCAACAGCCCCGACAGCTTTAGTTTCATTGGCATCTGGGGTCAGGACGGACTCGCCAATACGGGCGCCTTCGTCCTCATGAACCAGGGCATGATCATGCGCTTCTTGTCCCTGAAAAGCGTCAAAGAGGCTCGTAAAATGGCCATCTTCTGGATCCTCGTCCTCTACCCCGTCGCCGCCATCACCGTCTCCGGTGGCGGCTGGATCGCTGCCTCGCTCGTGGCCAACGGCGAAATCGAAACCAACGGTAAAGACGCCTTTGTCGATGCCGCCGCCTACCTGCTCCAGCCCGGCATCTTCGGATTCGTACTCGCAGCCCTCACCGCCGCATTGATGTCCACCGCCGACACGCTCGTCACTGCCGTCAGCTCCATCGTGCTCAACGACATCTACCGCCCCTACGTTAAACCCAAAGCCGAAGACCGGCACTATCTGAAGGTCGCTCGTATCTCGTCCACCTGCACCGTATTCATCGGCCTGGCCCTCGTCCTCGTCTTTATGAGACAGGACAGCATCTACTCCGCCCACGGCATGTTCACCGCTGCCGTAACACCTCCCATTGTCATGGCCGTGTTCCTCGGTATCCTCTGGAAAAAATACAGCCACGCTGCCGCTCTCGCCACCATGGTCGGTGGATCGATTCTCGTCGGCCTCTCCTTCGTGCCCAGCCTGAGCAGTACACTCCTCGATCCTTTCTCATTCAACATGGGCCCCGACAGCTATAAATTCACCCGCTCATTGTTCGGTCTGACCGCCTGTGGAACCCTCGGAATCCTGTTCACCCTCTTCACCAAAGCACGCAAGGAAGAAGACATTGTCGGCCTCGTCAACGGCACCCAAATGGAAGCCATGCGGGCCTTCAAAGGCGGCACCGAAAACCGGGCCCCCGGCAAAAAAGCCACCCTCGTCGTCGAAGTCGACCCGGCCCTCGAAGGCACCGAAATCGCCATTCTCCCCCAATCCGCCCTCGACACCATGGCCGCCCAATCCGGCGACATGATTTACGTCAACGAACCCCGCTGGTGGTTCGGCGGCCTCCGCTCCGCCCACCTCCGCGCAGGCGATCCCGGCGACACCACCACCATCAAAATCCCCCCCGAAGCCTTCGACCACGCCCACTTCAAAGAAGGACAACAAGTGAAAGTGGAGAAAATCCTTTGAGTGATATCGAGAATGAAATTCCATTTCGCGATAAACTATTCTTTTTTTTAATTAATCCTTCTTTATTTATTTTTTTTGCCACTTGCGTAATCTTCTTTGAAATCGTGGCAATATCCGGGTTCAGAATGATGTCCACTTATATGCTCGGGCGTCCCGTATCGGAATGGTCTGTGTACATGGGAGAACGAACTCCAGAAAGCACGACCTATTTTTTTTCGACGATAATCGTCGGGTTGCTCGTAGGATGGCTTATAGGATGGATACTCGCAAAATGGCAAACTCGCCTTTTCCAAAGTCACCAAAGTCGATTTTCATTACTACTTTGCCCACCGTGGTTCGAAGGAAAAATTCGAATTTCAGAATTAGAACAGTCTAAGATCTTAGCTCCGTTTCTTATTCTCAACCTACTGGTGTTGGTTGACGTGTTGTATCTCCTGATTGGGGCAAATATTCTAAAAGGATCAGGAGTCGCATGCATTGTGGCTTTTGTACGTACAACAAAAAAGCCATATAGTGAAATATTCGAAAAAGCTCGAAGTCTTTACCTACAAGGGAATCCCTAATGCACCTCGTATCCGCCGCCCCCCTGAAACCCGACCAAACCGAACGCCTCACAGCCCTCGCGTCCGAAATCCAAATCCGCCAAACCCAAAAATTCTCCGACACGGAATTCGATCAACTCCTCGACGACTCCACCGAAATTCTCTACTCGTTCCGCGTCCCGAAAAACGTCATGGACCTCGCCCCTAATCTCAAATGGGTCCAACTTCTCGGCGCCGGCTGCGACCACCTCAACGGCAATCCACTCATCGACGCTGGCGTTACGGTGTCCACCGCCTCCGGCGTCCACGCCACCCCCATCGCCGAATATGTCCTCGCCTGTATCCTGAGCTTCTACCGCGGCCTCCCCAAATCGTACCGCGCCCAAATGAACAAACACTGGATCCCCCAGGGCGAACACGTCCTCACCTCCCGCGAGTTCCGTCGCCGTACCGTTGGCATCATCGGCTACGGCTCCATCGGCCGCGAAGTCGCTCGCCTCGTAAAACCCTTCGGCGTGAACGTCCTCGCCGTCAAACGCGCCCCGTCCCAACTGGCAGAAACCGGCTACATGGAACCCGACCTCGGCGATCCCGACGGCTCCATTCCCGATGCCGTGTACGGCGTCGACCAACTCGAAGAAGTCCTCGCCCAATCCGACGTCGTCGTCCTCGCCATGCCCTCCACCGCCGAATCCAAAGGCATGTTCAGCACCCAACAGTTCGCCGCCATGAAAGAAGGCAGCTACATCATCAACATCGCCCGCGGCCACGTCATCGACGACGACGCCCTAATCCACGCCCTCAACAACGGCCCTGTCCTTGCCGCTGCCCTCGACGTCTTCAATCAGGAACCCCTGCCGACGGAACACCCCTACTGGGACATGGAACAAGTCATCCTCACATCCCACCTATCCGGAGCCAGCCGCCCCCACCTCCGCCGCGTCTTCGAAATCCTCTGCGAAAACATCCCCCGCTACCAAAACAACCAACCCCTCCTCAACCAAGTCGACTGGTCCCGTGGCTACTAACTTAACCACCGAATTTCTGAAAAACATCTTCGCGCAACCCCCCGTGCCCTCCGTGTCATTGCGAGGAGCGTAGCGACGTGGCAATCTTCTAAGATCAACAAATCCGTTTCTCGCCGAAAAACCGAACTACGACACGATTTTCTAGATCTGCCTAGCGAGAAAAACGCCCAAAAGGACGATGGATAAAAAAGGAGGCCCAATGGGCCGAAAGAATGTAGCCTAGGGTGAAGAGCGTCGTCCCAAACGACGCACCGTAGCCCTAGGTACAGATTAATCATTGTGAAAAGGTCTGAAGGACCGACAGAACCTTCACTTCAGAGTCATAAACTTTGACCAAAATAAAAAAAACCGGCCATCCAAACGGACAGCCGGTCAAAAAATCTATTTTTGCTAAATCAGGAACCTTCGCCTGCAGTCTTATCAAGCATTTCCAGTTTATCTTCCACTTCTTTGAATTCTTCCGCCGTATCCATCGGATCCTTCGCTTCTTCAATCACGGGCCAATCCGGCGACAACTCCGCGTTCAGCGCAGTATACGCTTCCCATTTTTCCGGTACTTCCTCTTCAGGAAAGATAGCCGTCACGGGACATTCATCCACACAGACGCCGCAATCGATACACTCATCCGGGTCAATCACCAACATATTCGCGCCTTCTTTAAAACAAGCGACGGGACATACACTGACACAGTCAGTAAATTTACATTTAATGCAAGGTTCGCAAACGACAAACGTCATGATAGTTCTCCATTACTGCGATTTCTATCGCGTATTCTTCCAAAAAGTGCCCAAATTCTAGCAAGGAAACGACATCTCGGTCAACTATTTCCAAGCAAGCCGACCGCCCAAACGGACGGTCGGCATCTTCTCCAATGAATAGACGGTTACGACCCTTCGCCAGGCGACTCGTCAAGCAAATCACGCTTATCGACGGTGTCGCGGAACTTCCCGGCATCTGCCGAAGCCTCGCGTTGCAAGTCGATTTCGGGCCAGACCTCGGCCAATCGTGCGTTCAGAGCAATATACGGCTCCCATTTCGCAGGCACTTCTTCCTCAGGCAAAATCGCCGTCACAGGGCAATACTCTTCGCAATTGCCGCAGCAGATGCAAAGCTCCGGGTCAATGACCAACATATTGGCGCCTTCCTTGAACACGTCGACCGGACAGATCTCCACGCACTCCGTGTACTTACATTTGATACAAGGTTTGCAAACTACATGTGCCATTTTACTTCTCCACAACTTCGATGTGTCCGGTTGAACGTTACGGATACATCACACGATTAGACTCAATGCGGCCGAAACCCGATGTGGGCTCCGCCAGCTGTTCAACCGATATTGCAAAACCCGGGGGATTAATCCCGGTCGGACGTTGCACTCATGTACCGTTCTTGCCTACAATTTTGAATTCACCATTAGGAGTCGTTGTCATGTTGCGCCAATTCGCGTTTATTTTGGGTTTAGGGTTGTCGTCCGTTTCGGCCTGGTCACAAGTTGCCGAAACCAGTCCGGAGCGACCCATGCTCATCTTTAACGTCGCTCCCGAACCCGCTACCGACCCTTCTATGTATGCCAATCGATTGATGCGCACATGGGAAGGCGTCCCTCAAGAATTGCGTACCTTCAGCACGCTTCAAATGCATACTTTGTCGGAACCGGGAATAGACCCAGGCGAATGGTACGCACAAGCCTTGATGGCGCTGGAAGGTTCAAATGTTCCTCTCATTCTGACGATCACCGACAAGAACACCGCTCAAGCCTTGTCCTTAAAATCGCTACCTGAACTCCTGAACAATGCTCCGTCCATCAAAGGCGTCTTCGTCGGCGATCTCGATTTCAATAAATTCCCCGACAGCCCTCTGGGAGATGGCTGGGGCGTTCCCCCGGAAGCCGGATGGCTCCAGGGCGCCATCACCATCGCAGGCCAAAACCAGAAAAAAATCCTCATCGAACTCGGCGGCATCCAGTGGTTGCGCCTCATGGCAAATAACTGGTGTAAACCCCTCTACGATACGATTCGACTTCATTCCAATTTAGTCATCCCATTTAATAGTCAAAATTCACGCCACGCCATCCCCCAACAATCCGCGTTGATGGGACTACGCACCGAAGGGACAGTTGCCCACTGGGGCATCACCGCCGGCTCGCAATGGGCAGAAGCCTACGGGTTCATCCAGGCCGGCCTGTTTGCGCAACCCGGCACCCCATCCGTCATGCCTGAATCAGGGTACCGGTCTTCGATTCTTACTGGCGCAATCGCCGGTGCAACGGTCTATCGTTTTGAAGACACTGACGATCTTTGGTTAACCCCCAACGGTATGTACTGGGAACAGGCCATCTATCCCACACTGACCGAAATCATCTCGAAAGGCTACATTGCCCGGCAGGACCTGGTAGAGAAAAAATCCCACGTGGCGTATCGCCTCAATCCAGCCACCTCGCCCTCCGAGTTCCAACGCAATCTCTCAGACCTCGATCCCATTTACAATCTAGGCCTCATGATGCGCGGGCTATACGGTGTCGAAATTGCCGGTCAGGTCCCCGAACGAATTCCCGACACCGGCCGCTACTACTGGGTGCCTATACTCTCCCCGTATGCATCCGACGACACGCTACGTAAATTCCAGGAAGTCATGCTCCCGGGCGCCCTCCTCGATGCCCAATCCTGGCAGCCCCGCCTCGATCCCTACTACATTCCCGATGGCACGGGCACAGCCTTCATCAGTAAACTCGGTCGCGCCGTTTACGTGCTCCACACCCGCGAGAACCGCTTCGAAGAACAGACCTTCAACATCGCCGGAATTCCGTCTCCCGTTCGAAATATCACGTTGGAACGCCAGGGCAATGCCGTAAAAGTCTCGTGGCCCTTCCGCGACGGAGACTTTTCATATCGTGTATTTCGTGTGATGAGTCCATCCGCCGATGGCGTCAAAGCCGAAGAGTTCGTTGAAATCGCCTCTGGGCTCGACAGTCGCAGCTACGTCGACGACGGCATTCAACCATCCGACTCGGTCGCATACGCCGTGATGGCGTTGACGAATGAAAAGGAAACTTATTCTGGTACCGTAAATTTTGGCGACTACAGAATTATCAGCGCCGTCGAGAGCCGCATCGATTCAGGCGCCATCGTAAAACCCTATACCGTCAATGGCGAAATCTTGGAGCTTCGTAAAAACTGGGATGACCCACGTCCCAAATATCAATACTGGTGGAACGACTTTCAACAGGGCGCGGGAAACACCGTACAAATCGGAGAAGCGATCGCCAAACAATTAGTAACCCTCGCCGACGCATTCCATCGTGAAGATCTCGAGGGCGTCATGTCCATTTACGCCCCCAACTACCAGGATCTCGATGGCATGGGGAAAGCCTACGCCCGCAAAATTTTCCAGGTCTTCTTCGACCAATACCAGGCTGGACCCGTCCACCGCCAAATCCGCGATTGGGACTTCAACGACGCAGAGTTTCGTGGAGAAATCCACGCCCGAGTCTATTGGCAATTCACCGGCACAGATCTCAACGCCGACAATGGCACTTCGGACAAACTCCTCCGAATCTCCAATGAAAGCCAAGGCGAAATCCGATTATCGTTCGCCCAGGGCGAAGGCGGTCTCTGGCAAATCGTTCGTTCCGAACCCGCCCTTCCAAGCCTTTCGGATCTGGTGAATTAACACGAGTTCCCGGTGGTATACTGAAGTATATGCGACAAAAAAGGGGTTCTCGCCATGAATAGTAAATGGACTGGGTACATCGGATGGACGCTAGGCGCAATCGGGTTGGGGGTATCATTTTATTTGATTAGCGTAGTCACCGGTTTACGAACCGAACTCTCCGAAAAAGATTCTCTCGTCTCAAAATTCCAGGATAAAGTTGATTCCGCCATAGGCGAAAACAGCCAACTCAGCCAAACGCTCGATTCCATGTCAAATAAATTGGATTCGGCAACCTCCAAAATCGAAGAGTTGGAATCAGCCCAAGAAGTACTCCAAGAAGTCATCCAACTGAACGACGAAGCGGCAACTGCAGATTCGATGTTTGATGCACTCCCCGATGCCATGGCCGGCCTTCTGGGCGACGAAGATAGTGAAGGGGGCAACGCGCTAAAGAAAATGATGGCCTCGATGGCCGAAAGAATGAATACCCCGGAAATGAAAGAAATGTCGGCGAAGATGCAGGTCAACATGCAGTACGCGGATTATCTGGAACAATTTGCTAACGACCCCGAGAAACAGGAATTGATTCGCCAGATCTTAATGGAGCAATCCATGGAAAATACCGCCAACGCATTCGCCATGATGACCGACGAAGACGGTATCGACGCGTCACTCGACAACGTCATGAACACAGTCCCTACAGCAGATTTATTGGCAGGTGTATTGACCCCGGAAGAATTGGCCGATTTCGAAGTCTATGAAGAAGGCAATGCCGGTCGAATGATGCGTAAGTCTTTTGACATGCAGTTGGGCATGATGGCTAGCGGTATCTCGGAAGACGGCCGAGCCGTAATCGGCGACATCTATATGGACGAGTGGGATGCCGTTCAGGCCGACCCCGATGTTCAGGCAGGCGAAAATCCAATGATCAACCAATTGTCCATATACGAACGCGCCCTGGAACGGTCTGCCGACTACCTCACAGAAACTGAATACAACCAATTCGAGTCCTTCGTTGATTATCAGCAGACAATCATGGAACAGTTCGGCTTGACGGGTGAAAACGACGGGAACAAGCAACTCAATGTGATTATTCGCTAATATTTCGTCCCAAATTGTGGTACGATCTCATAGAGCAGGGGAATCAGCGTGACAGAAAAAGCACAATCACCATTGCAAGTGGGCCGCGAATGTATTTTAAAAGCCGTTGGTCGCGTTTTGGTGGTGGAAATCTGGGGAATCGCCAACGATACCATCTGGATTAGTTTCCCCACCGCAGATGCCATCTTGGAAGGGACCGGCGTTGAACTGGTCCTCCAGGAAGAATCCGGCTTCATGAGCTACCATGCCCGCGTCGCCGTCGGCCCCAAAGATACCAGCAAGGGCATCATGCTCGAGCGCGCCGAAACAGCCACCCACATGAAATCCCGCCGCGATTGGCGCGTACCTGTGGATTCGCCCATTTGGATTCGCCTTAAAGGTGAAGACGAGAAATTCAAAGCCCAACTGAAAGATCTTACCCCCGATGGCTCCCTCGTAATGACCGAAGCAAATTACAATGCCGGCGACCTAATCGAAATGACCTTTCAATTACCCGAATCTCCCACCCAGAGTTTGATTGCACAAATCGTATACGACGACAAGACAAAAGAGACCGGGGTGCATCGTTTTGGGCTACGGTTTGTTGAAGCCGAACGGGAAGTGAAAGAATCCATCACTTGGTTCTTATACGAGAAAATCCAGGAAACCCACCCGAAACAACTCCGCGGATTATATCCGGCGCCCCCCCGTACTCGCGCATCCTAACCTAATCTTCGAAATAAAACGATTCGATGAGCGAGGAGTGTTTTTCCAAAATCACTTTGCGTTTCAATTTCAACGTAGGCGTCATCTCATCTTCGTCCACTGAAAATTCACGTCCCATGACTTCATATTTACGGATGTTTTCATACCGGGCCAATTCCGAATTCGCATCGGTCACGGCAGTCTCGACTCGATTCATGATCATTTCCGAACCGCGTATTTCGTCCGACGTTTTTCCCGCATGGTCCGCATGGTCTTTCAATTTTTCGATCGCTTCATCCGAAACTGTAATCAATGCCGATAAAAACTTTCGCTTGTCGCCGATCACTACTACCTGCGAAATAATCGGCTCCCGATTGATCAATAGTTCGATGTTCGCAGGTGCCACGTTTTTACCGCCAGCCGTGATAAGAAGATTCTTTTTCCGATCAGTGATTCGAAGAAAACCATTCTCATCTTCCTCACCAATGTCGCCGGTGTGAAGCCATCCGTCCTCATCCAACGCTTCTTCTGTGGCCTCAGGGCGATTCAAATACCCTTGAAATACGCCGTCGCCTTTGACAAGGATTTCTCCATCTTCAGCTAGTCGGCATTCGTAGCCGTGCATGACCATTCCGACACTGCCCGCCTTATAACGCCCGATCCCGTTCATATGACTGATTCCGGAACTCTCCGTCATGCCATAGACTTCGATAAACGGAAGGTTGAGAGCGTTGAAAAACTCAATGATTTCAGGGGCCAGAGGGGCCGCACCGCAGACCATCAATTCGATTTTCCCACCGAGCACTGCGCGGATTTTCGATAACACCAATTTATCCGCAATCTTAAATTTCAGATTCACGCCCGCCGGAATCGGTTTCGCCGCCATCCGATACTGAGCCGCATCATGACCCGCGGCAACCGCCCAATGAAATAACTTCTGCTTCCCGGGAGGCGCTGTAGAAACTTTTTCCATGACGGTCGCGTAAATTTTTTCGTACAGTCTCGGCACCGCACCCATGAGGGTTGGTTGTTTTAACTGTGCTACCTCCGTCAACCGATTCAGATCGTTTACAAAAAAAGCCTTCGTTCCGACGAAGAGGCGATTCACAAATCCAACAACGTGCTCGGCGACGTGGCTCAAGGGAAGGAAAGACATCGCCGACTGCGGCGGATCAACCTGCAATCGTTCGTGCATGCCGTGGCTGCAGAATAAACAGTTTTTGTGAGAAAGGAGCGCACCCTTCGGCGGACCGGTCGTACCACTCGTGTAAATCAAAACTCCCGTTGTTTCGGGAGTCACGCGCGCCGTCATTTCGTCATACTCGGACGGATTTTCCGCGTGCCGCGCTTCGCCTTTTTTCACGACGTCAGCAAATGAATAAATATCGGATGCCGGATTAGATTCGCATTCAAATGCGATGTACGCCCGGACGTTGGGTGAATCAGCGTGTATCGACATTGCCTGATCGAGACGTTCCTGCGTATCGACGACGACCACCTTCGAGTCCGAATCATTGACGATATACGCAGCCTGTTCCGATGTATTGGTCTGGTAGATTCCCGCGGAACAGCCTCCAAGCGCCATCGCGCCCAAATCAGCAATCGTCCATTCCGGCGTCGTCTCAGCCCAAATCGCAAGTCGGTCACCAAATTCAAAGCCAAGCGACCGTAACCCCAATGCAAAAGATCGTACCAGTTCCGCGTATCCGGACCAAGTGACACTCTCCCATTGGTCGCCCTCTTCGTATTCATACGCGACATCATCGGCTGACTCGCGGGAACGGATGTGAAATAGTTCGATGACTGTCTTGGCGTTAAGGATATCTTGACTAAGCATGGAAGACAGTTTACACGTTAACGAAAATCGGCGCAAGACTAAGAATTGAGATTTGAACAACCGTTGGGTTTAAGAATCCAAATCAGTCTAGAACGATATTGCCTTGGTTCGTTTCCATAAGTACACGATACCTGCCTTCTTTGAGGCGACCTTGGAATGAACTCGAATTCTTTTCAATGGTACCGGTCAATGGAAACGCACTGTAAATGGACCCCGCAACAGCATTCAAAATGATCAAGGCATCCGAATCATGCGGCATCGCCATACTGATATTGCCATTTTCTGCTTTTACATCCACGCTTTCATAAAGCCCGTCCATCGCGATAATTCGAACATCACCATTGGTATTGCGAATTGTGAGCGCCGCTTTCGGGGCATCGACAATAATTTTTCCATCGGTCGCGGCCAATTGAAGGCTTCCCTCCGGTTTGGAAGACGTAATGCTCCCCTGTTCCGTCGCCACATTCAACGATCCCGCGGTATTGACCAACCGGATGTCCCCGGATTTCAATTTCACTTCGATTTCCGCATTTCCTTCAAAAATTTCAACTTTACCGTTAGATTGTTCCAGAGAACATCTGCCGTGAATATTGGTCAATATTGTGTGTCCATCCTCGGCCACAACCGAAATCGGCAACGCCTCTGGGTATTCGATGGTCAAGTCCATGCGGTACTCCGAACATCCAAGTGATTCCAGATCATCTTGCAGCATTGAGAGAACATTGAGACGCCCATTCATGCGCTCGGTTCGCAGTGTGAGACCTTCCATCGCCAACTGAGCATTCGCGGGATCCTCGATTCGAATGAACCGTTTTGCGTGAATTGAGATTTCCGTAGCATCGGGGTTGCTTTGTAGCCGGAGATTCCCCGGCAACATATTCAATGAAAATTCTTCGATGCCGTCAATAGGGATTTGCTCTGTAAACGATTCTTGAAAAGGCTCACCTCCGGGTGCATTAATCGGTTCGGCACTTGGGGCAATTTCGTTTTGATGAATAAAGATATTTTCGAAAGAAGCATACAACGATATGTTCATCGAACTGTTCGACTGAGCCAATCGCGCATATGTGGAATCACCCCATGTTTCACTCGGGATCAGAACATCCGATTCTATAGTGCCGAAATCGACTTTAGCTTCCAACTCAGGTTTTGCGTCCGATTGTAAATACAGGTGCAAAGGTCCGCTTTCGGCGCTGACTTCCAAATCTAGGTTCGGCTTGGGATCCCGAATAATCACGGAACCAAGATAGTTGCTCAACTGAACATTACCCTGTATCCCGCTCAATTCCGCGAGGGTACTGCGAAGCGTAAACGTACCACCCTGTGTAATATTCTTGGCCACCAAAGGAAACTCTCCGCGCGCACGAACATGAAGTTCTCCTTCAATATCTTGAAGCGTCACCATCCCGTACCGCACGTCCAACGCCAAAGCACCCGCGAGGTTTTTCATCGAGACATCACCAAATAGATTTTCAACCGTGATTTTTGATTCCTTGGGTACACTCAATTTCAGATTGACCCAATACCCTAATTTTCCGGATGCCTGTACCAACGGATAAACCGTGCGCACTTCGACGTTCTGCGCCACGTGATTCCCTGTGACGTCAATCGCTTGGGCAAAACGCTCCGCCTGCATCCGGTTTTCAGCGCCCACCGTAATCTCCGCTTTCACCTGCACCACCGGGTTGTCCCACGAGACAATTTCAATTGAGCCGAATTTATTGGAGACATGTATGTGGACGACGCCGGATACCGGATACGCCTTCGAAACATTTCGCGTAAAAGAGGCAAGTCCGCGCAGATCCACGCCTTGCACAACAGGAGTTTCTGAGCCAGGAGCCTGACCAAATGACCCGATACTGATGAAAAAAAAGTACGCCAAGATGGACATCTTGACGCCTATGCTGGAAATGACTTTCATAGATCTAATTTCTTAAAAGATATACTTCCTTCAAGGTGTGCATCTTTCGTTCACGATTCAATTCAACCATTTTCTGCGCACGTGCCAACGCAGGATTCGCCGCCAAAGCCGCCAAGGCTTCATCAATGTCATTGTCATACGTCAAAACCGCTTGCCGTTGGGATTGTTCCCATTCAGAAGTCGGTGCCGGATCACGAACCATAACCGCCGTGTACAACGATTCTTCACCCGGATCTTTCATTCTCAATAAATCCAACGGAACCGGGCTTGCATGCATATGCACCGCAGGGTTCGAATTCGGAGTAATGGCTATCGATTGCGGTTCCAATTGCGTAAACAGACTGTGCGCTGAAATCAATGTCAACGCAACAAACGCCGCGCTCAATGCAAATCGTTTGAATTTCTCCACCTGGTAAACAGGGCGATGAACGGTTCGATGAGTGTGCTTGGAAGCCAATAAAATGGATGCAGTCAACTCTTTAGACGGTTCCAACATCCCCGCGTCTACCGAACACGATATCGTTACCCGCATGGATTCAACTTTATCCGTGCAACCCGTACATGTCAGCACATGGCCAGCCGTCTGCGCATTCAATTTTGCGTGATGATTTTCCAACCCTTCCGCATATTCCATTAAGACGGATTCAGAGGGATGTCCATTGAAGTATTTTGAAGCATTAATGACCATTACTGACTCACATATTCCCGATACGATTCCAAATGGGGACGCAAACCACGTTCGGCGCGTACAACTCGCGATTTCGCCGTGCCGATAGGCACTCCCGTAATTTCGGCAATTTCTTGATACGAAAGATCTTGAAAGCGTCGTAGCACGAAAGCTTCACGTTGATGCTCAGGCAAGTGCTTAAGCGCATCGTTCACAGCTCGGGAAATTTCCCCTTTCTTATACTGCGCAACAGTATCCGCTTTCTTGTCACAGATTTGATTGAGTGGGTTGTAAGTGTCTTCATCTTGGTTACCAAAACCGGCCAAAATACTAAACACTTTAGGACGACGTTTGCGTTTCATCCACTCTTTGGAAACCATGTTCGAGGCAATCGTATAAAGATAGGTCGTAAATTTCGCGGTAGGTTGATAACGCTGACCGTTCTTGATCAAAGCAAGAAAAACATCCTGAGTGATTTCTTCCGCGACATGTCGGTTTTGAACCATTCGATAAACGAAATTGAGCACACCTTTTTGATGGCGCTTCAATAATTCCGTAAACGCTTCCTCCGAACCCTGACCGTGTTGGAGCATCAGATCTTCATTGGACGTTTCTTCAATGCTCAGCGCCTCAGATGAGACAACCGACAAGAATGGCTTCTGCTGTTCGTTATTTTTGGCAACCGATGGTTTGGCCATATCTAAATTCCCAGTACTTTTTCCGCAAGTGTTCATTTAATAACAGTATACTACTGTTTAATACCTGACATTTGCAAAAAGTTCCGTTCTTTTAGATATTAATTATTGACAGCGCAACTACTTTAATGCCTTTGGGTTACGCATGTGTCCGACCGCTTCATCATAGGAAATACACCCATCGTCGTACAATTCCTTGATCGAGGCATCCATCGTCTTCATTCCCAGCTTTTGACCCGTTTCCAAGGCGCTCAAGACTTGATGGGTTTTCCCTTCGCGTATCAGATTCGCAATCGCCGTGTTGTTGATCAACAATTCGTACGCCATCACCCGACCATCTTCGTCACTTCGTTTGATCAAACGTTGAGACATGATCCCTTTCAGAACCATCGACAATTGAAAACGAACCTGTTGCTGACTTTCCCCTGGAAAGACGTCAACAATACGATCCACCGTCTGAATTGAATCATTGGTGTGCAAAGTCGCAAAGACCAAATGCCCGGTTTCCGCAGCACGGATCGCGGCCTGAATCGTATCCAGGTCTCGCATTTCGCCCACCAGAATCACATCCGGATCCTGACGCAACACATACTTCAATGCATCGTTAAAAGTATGGGTGTCACCGCCAACTTCGCGTTGATCGATGATGCTTCGACGATGAAAATGCACGTATTCGATGGGGTCTTCTACCGTAACGATGTGGCAGGCACGCTGATCATTAATAATGTCGATCATGGAAGCCAACGTAGTCGACTTCCCGCTGCCCGTAGGTCCCGTTACCAAAAACAGACCCTGTTGAGACATCGCGACTTCTTGGAGGTGATCCGGTAAACCCAGATCTTCGAATTTTGGGATCTCTTCAGGGATAGGACGAAATGCCGCCGTGACAGCCAACTTTTGATAATAGACATTGACCCTGAAACGATGTTTGCGCCCAACAGCAAGGGAAAAGTCGAGTTCTTTTTTCTCCTCGAAAGTCGCGATTTGTGGCTTGGTCAATAACCCATAAACCATTTTCTTCGTCATCTCGGGAGTGAGCGCATCCCCTTTGGTACGCATCAATTGCCCGTTCACGCGAACGATGGGGGGTGCCCCAGAACTAATCAATAAATCCGATGCGCCTTCTCGGGCCACAAGCTCAAAAAGCTTATCAATCTCCACGTTTGATTCCCCTTCCGATATTCCCTACCAACGTCAACCAGTACATTTCCCTCAATCTGATCTAATTGTACCACGCAAAGGAATTTAGGCAAATTCGCGAGATACCGGACCACCAAAAATCTTAACCTCTTCTTCCAAATCAACTCCATGCGCGTCCTTAACCGTCTGCTTACACAGTTCGATCAGTGAAACGATATCGGAGCAGGACGCATTTTGATCGTTGACAATAAAATTCGCGTGCAAATCGCTGATTACGGCCCCCCCGGACCTGGTACCTTTGAGCCCGCAAGACTCTATTAATTTGCCAGAATGATTTCCCTCAGGATTCTTGAATACGCTGCCGCAACAATATCCCTGCGGTTGAGTCTGTTTTCGCCGCTCAATATAGTGCTCGTAAATCGATCGTTGATCTTCGTCACTCGGCGCGAACGCAAACAGCCCACCAAGAATCAAACCGTTGGGTGGACAAAAAGTTTGCCCTCGGTAGCTGTAAAGAGAATCTTCCATCGGAATCGTTTCAGTCCCGGTGCTCTTCGCTACATCCACCGATTCCATTAACTGACAAACAGAGCCATTCACAGTCCCTGCATTCATATAGATAGCACCGCCAACCGTCCCGGGGATTCCCGTCAATCCGCCGGCTCCGTGGAAGTTATTCTTAACAATGATATGGTGCACCACATCGTCCAGGACAACGCCGCCGTCAACCCAAAAACGACCGTCTTCAAGCTCCCGAATCTCAGTCAAATGAGTCGTAAAAAGAACGATTCCGGGAAAACCTTCGTCGGCGATCAGGACGTTCGATCCGCCGCCAAGCACAATAACCGGCTCATTCTGCTCCCGAATCCAGTGGTATGCCGCTTCCACTTCGGCTCTGTTTCTGGGAAAAAGAGCCAATTTCGCTGGACCACCCACGTTATAAAGAGACGCGCTGGCAAGAGGATAGTCTGAAATAGCGAATTCAAAAGGGCACTCTAACATGACTAAGAGAATACACTAAGTACCAGAAAGGATTCACATCCTTACAAAAATTGGGGAATTATTGAATAAAGTTGACAATTCAACGGTATTGTTTCAAAATAGAATAGTATACTTTCAATTTTTAGGGTGCTTTATAATAAAACATGGCGGCTGACACAAATACACCACTCATCCTCATTGCTTCAAATGACAACGATTACACTGGCGGACTCGTCCACTTCCTGAATGCTACCGGCATCGACCCCGAACGCTGTCACGACGCACAGGGCGTTTACCGGGAAATCCGAAAACGCCCGTACCACGTCCTCATTCTGGATTTGGATCTACTCGACGACGCACATGCCGATTTGATTTCTTTCGTCATGAGCCAGACCCCGTCAACAAAAATTGTTCTTATTTTTGATATGGAACACATGGATCGCGCCTTGGATGGTCTGCGCCATGGAGCCTTCTTCTACCTCCCGAAAAGCAGCCCGCCGTCGGACGTCGTGATGGTCACCGGGAAAGCCCTTCAGGAAATACAATTGAAAGAAGTCGTTCTGGAACACGAAAAACAGACCTTCGAAGAATTGATCGGCAACACGCCCGCCATGCGTCGAGTGATAGAACTGGTGACCAAGGTCGCACCCACCGACAGCACGATGTTGCTCCTCGGCGAAAGTGGCACGGGTAAAGAGGTCATCGCCAACATGATCCACCGAATCAGTCCGCGAAGGGAACAACCCTTCGTCGCCATCAACTGCGCCGCCCTTCCCGAACAAATCCTGGAAAGTGAACTCTTCGGCCACGTGAAGGGTGCCTTTACCGGTGCAGAGTCCGACAAGCTCGGCCTCTTCGAAGAAGCGGACGGTGGAACGCTATTCTTGGACGAAGTAGGGGACATGCCCCTCGTGGCTCAAGCGAAATTGCTGCGCGTGTTGCAGAACGGCGAAATTCGTCGCGTCGGAGAAAACACGCCTCGCCACGTCGACGTCCGCATTCTCGCCGCCACGAACAAAGACCTCGTTGAAGACGTCGAAAAGAAAACATTCCGCGAGGACCTCTACTTTCGACTCAACGTCATCCAAATACAAATACCACCCTTGCGGGAACGCCGGGACGCCATCGAGCCCCTCGTGAAACAATTTATGAAACGCTGCAACCAGCAGTACGACAAACAAATCACCGACATCGAAGACAATGCCTGGGGTTTACTTCAACACTACGAATACCCCGGCAACATTAGAGAACTCGAAAGCATCATCACCCACGCCGTCATCCTCGCGGAGACAAACGAGATTACGGTAAACGACCTTCCCGACCAACTACGCTTCGGCGAAGGAGCCCGATTGAGCCTTCCCGCATATGAACCCGATTCGATCCCGACGCTGGAAGACATGGAAAAAGAATTAATAGAGCGCACGCTAAAGCATCTGGACGGAAATCAGACTGAGGTAGCAAAAAGCTTAGGGATTTCCCGATCCACACTCTGGCGGAAAATGAAAGAATTCGGCATTTCGAAAACGTCCGACTCGTAGTCCGACAATGCTACCGTCTAGCGTCTCTTTTTTGCGTGATGGCGCTTTGCCGATTCAAGTGTATTCAACATCAACATCGTAATCGTCATCGGTCCTACACCACCCGGTACCGGCGTAATCGCGCGGGCTTTTTTGCTCACTGCCTTAAAGTCGACATCTCCGACCAAACGATACCCCGCTTTCTTTGAAGCATCATCCACCCGGTTCACGCCCACGTCGATAACGACAACGCCCTGCTTCACCATTCGAGCCTTAATGAAATTCGGTACGCCAATCGCAGCAATCAAAATGTCCGCCTGCTGGGTAATCTTAGCCATGTTCTTCGTCCGCGAGTGACAGACCGTAACCGTCGCGTTCGCGCCAACCGCCTTCTGCATCATGATCGACGCCATCGGTTTCCCAACGATATTTGATCGTCCAACGACGACGACATGCTTACCCTCTGTTTTAATACCCGAACGTACCAGCAACTGTTGACAGCCGTGCGGCGTGCAGGGTAAAAACGCAGGTTCGCCGTTCAACATTTTTCCTACATTGATTGGATGAAATCCATCAACATCTTTCTCCGGATCGATCGCGTTCAAGACTTTCGCTTCAGAAATCTGTTTGGGAAGCGGAAGTTGGACCAAAATCCCGTGAACCTTCTTGTCTGCGTTCAACTTGGCTATCAAATTCAATAATTTTCGTTCAGATGTATTCTTGGGGAGATCGTAGTCGAATGAGGCGATCCCCAGATTCGCACAGGCTTTCTTCTTCATCCGCACATATACTTCACTCGCCGGATCTTCCCCGACCAATACCACCGCCAGACCAGGCTGAATCTTCTTTTTCGCAAGCTTTTTTACTTCGACACCGACCTCAGCCCGAATCTCTTCAGCTATCTTTTTACCGTCAATGATCTTAGCCATTCGAATAATCCCCCCGATAAATCGGTTCCGTGAAAGGCGCAATTTTAAACCCACCAACTCCGTTGGTTCAAGGACGTTGATAATTTCCCCGATTCCCCTCTATTGAAGGGACAAATGCCCCTTGTATAGAATGCATTCTTTCAGGAGTCACGACGCGATGAGTTCTATCCAGGAATTAGCCAAAAAACTATCCAACGATGACGCCGGCTGGGTCAATCGACGAGATGCCGCGGCTGAATTGCGAAAAATGACCGAAGAATCCATTCAGATTTTGCAGAGCCACCTGAAAGATTCCGACCAGGACGTCCGACAAGAAGTCTCCGACGCCCTTCAAACCATCAAGGCCATATCTCAAAAATCCGAACCGGTAACTACAAGCCACACCCCCTCTCTCGAAAAATTAGTGACTGCTTTGGAAAAAAAGGGAAGTCGCGAAATCACCCAAGTCGACGAACAGTTCGAAATTGATGTAATTTTGAAAGAGGGCCGTTCTCAGAAAATTCTCGTTTCGCCTGCGGTCTCGCCCTCGGGCAACAAACTCGTACAAATATCCACCGTATGTGGCGAAGCTACCGAAAAAGTCTTCGCGTGGGCATTAAAATCCAACATTCGGTTTTCTCACGGTGCCCTGGCGATAAACAAGATTAACGATAGATCAATGCTCGTGATGGTCAATTCCTTCCTTGAAGAAGAATTGTCTTTTCGAGAACTGAAAGCTTCCGTAAAGGAAATAGCGTTTTACGGCGACTGGGTCGAATCCAAACTGGCAGAAGAGGATATTTATTAATGGCAAGCACACATTATAGCCCCGAACCGTGCACCCACGACGGCTGCACCGAGATGGCATTGACCGGTTCCGATTCGTGTTGGAACCATGTCGAAGACCAAACAGCGTACGTCGATGGACTCGACAAAAAAGATATTTCGGATCATTGGCTACTGGGAGTTGACCTCTCCGGAAAAGATTTTAATTCCGTCGATATGACCGGCGCCAAATTGGACCATGCCAATCTGGAAGGCGCAAATTTCTCGAACGCAAAAGCGAGTCGTTGTTTTCTCGCTGGCGCAAATCTCAAAAACAGCGTGTTCACGAACGCCTATCTCGAATTAACCGTATTGGGTGCCGCCGACCTTTCCGGCGCGAATTTCTCCGAAGCCAATCTCGAACGTTCCAATTTAGTCGGCACTAAAGGCCATGGCACGATCTTTGACAAAGCAAGATTTTATTACTCACGCCCCGGCACCGCGGATTTTTCCGGCGCTTCCTTTCGGGGCGCCAACATTACCCGAGCCATATTTCGTAAAGCCAATCTGAGCGACGCAAACCTGACCGATGCAAAAGGGGATGCGAATTTCGACCAAGCCAATCTGAAAGGAGTCGTGAAATGATTTTCAAACATTTCCGCCTGAACCCCATTGAAGTCAACTCTTTTTTGATAGGCTGCGAAGAAACCAATGAAGTAATGCTCATTGATGCTGGCGAAGCCCATCCCAACATTTTTTCATTTATCGATGAAAATGAATACACGTTGTCCAAAATTTTTATTACCCATGACCATCACGATCACACGGACGCGTTAAAGCAATTCGCGGACCACTATCATGCATCAACGATTAGCTGCACAGAAGCTCCGGGAGGATTTCAGGTGGACGAAGTCGTCAAACACGGCGACGAAGTGTCTATAGGGACGTTGACCGGCCGAGTCGTCAATACCTCTGGCCACACGCCTGTGGGCGTCAGCCTCATCTTCCCCGGCCACGTCTTTTCAGGCGACGCCCTTTTTAGCGGTTCAGTCGGCGGCACATCTTCGGAAGAAAACTACAACCAACAGATTGGTGCCATCAAAGAACATCTATTCACTCTGCCCGACCATTACGAAGTCCATGTGGGTCACGGGCCTTCAACCACCATCGGAATCGAAAAAGCGGGTAATCCCTTCTTCGTCTAATGGGAAAACTAACCATTGATAAAGACGATGAATTCGTAGAATATATTTGTGACCAGTTAGAAGAGTTCGACATCGTCACGTACAAGCCAATGTTCGGTGGCTACGGCCTCTATAGCGGAAACCTCTTTTTCGGAATCGTCTTCAACGGCCACCTCTACTTCAAAACCGACGACGTGACTCGGGTGCAATATGAAGGCTGGGAAATGGAAGCCTTTCAATCCAGCGCCTCCCAAACCCTCAGCTCCTATTTCGAAGTCCCCTCGGACCTTCTGGATGACGCGAAACTCCTTTGCGAGCTCGCGCAAGAAGCCGCCGACATCATCCACCGCTCTACTCGACAATAAAAAAGAAAGGCCCCTGCGGTTTCCCACAGGGGCCTGAATTCGTATTACTTAGACGTAAGCTGAATTAGAAGCTAATTCCAGTTTCAGCATAGATGTAGTCAGCGTCATCGTCGCCCATGCCGCCAATGCTGGACATACCGTTACCGGCGATCAACGCACCGTCTTCTAAACCATCATCGGTAAAGAAGTGAGCGTATCCGAATTCGAAGTACAGGTCTTCGCTGTAGTCATACGTCAGGTAAAGACCGATTTCAACACCAAGTTCGTCGTCATTAGAAGACGAAGTACCGCGGGAGCCACCGCCACCGCCGCCGCCGAACAGGGCCGCATCTTCTTCTTCTTCCATGAAGTAGGAAGCAACACCCAAGATGCCGATTTTTTCGGTCAACTGACAGCTCACACCAGCACGAATCACGATAATGTTAGACAAATCCGTGTTTCCAAGGAACTCACTGTATTCCCAGTCAGAAAGCAAACGGTTGAACCCGACATCTTCGCCGTCATCGCTATTGCCTTCGAAGAGAGCTGCACCGATGAAGATACGAGTTTGAGAATCGTTGTCCAAATTGAATCCAAGTTCGACATTCAGACCGATAGCGTCATAGTCAACGTTGCTAGCACCGGAAACGCCATAAGCAACCATAGCTTGACCAGTCTGGTAAGCAATTTCACCTTCGTAGTCGAGGATACCAGCTTCACCAGCGGCACGGAAACCAACAGTTACCAATTCAACGGTTTCTTCGTTACCCTGAGTCGGACCTGCTGCGGAACGCAAGAAGGCTACATAACCGTCAAGTGTGAGGTCTTCAATGCCAGTATAAGAAGCATACAAAGCATAAAGGTCTACATCACCGTCTTCTTCCGAAGAACCCGTTTCGGATACTTTGGAGAAAACACCAGTCAATGTGACATCGTCCAGATTCAACGCTACAGTAACACCATCATGGTACAAACCAGTGAAGGCACCTGCCGTATCGTTGTTACCAAAAAGCCATTCGCTGCCGAACAATACTTCTTGACGACCAATACGGATAGTCAGGTCAGTTCCCCAGGCATCGCGCATTTCGATGTAGGACTGATACAGGTGAACGTCTTGGCTTCCACTTTGTGCTTGACCCGTTTTCGCATTTTCACGGAAGTCATTTCCCCACTCGTCGTAGGCATCCAATTCGATGAAAGCCGTTACGTCATCAGTGAAGTCAGCTTTGACGTTAATCGTCGTACGCTGTTCAGTGAACGCAAGACCTTCATAATCATCTGGATCAGCAGTCAATACTGCTGGTGTATAATAGTTTCCGCGAATACGGATAGAACCGCCAACCTCAACATTGGTCAACTCTGCAAATGCAGGGACGCCAATGCCAATCATCATGACGGCTAATAGTGCAGTTAATGTTAAACGCATGGTGCGTGTCTCCTTTTAAAAAATACATTAATTTTTTGAGTGCATAGATGAACTCTATACAACCTCATAGGTGGATTGAACCATTTGGAATCAATCCCGTATACGGAACAGTCCGTACACATATACAATCAACATCTACTCGAAATGAACACAAGACAGGGTCGTCAACCTATTCATCGCCTCCTTCCGCGTCAGTTTTGTCCACATTTCGGATGGGGAATTCCCAACGAACCTCGATTTCCCGAAAACGACAAATCAAATAAAACAATAAAACCTCGGCCGAAGTTTGCCTGATTATCCCTTCAAAGTCAATAAAAAAATAGTTCGTTCGCCTTCCCCGATAACCAATAAAAAAGGCCCCTGCGGTTTCCCACAGGGGCCTGAATTCGTATTACGTATACGTCAACTGAATTAGAAGCTAATTCCAGTTTCAGCATAGATGTAGTCAGCGTCGTC
>Ga0315336_1002423_pt1 | contig 28601 bp, 27 predicted proteins | sample ASW5metaG_FD_204512 | JGI IMG/M metagenome (GOLD analysis project Ga0315336, IMG submission 204512) | Ammonia-oxidizing marine archaeal communities from Monterey Bay, California, United States - ASW #5 | ecosystem: Environmental > Aquatic > Marine > Intertidal zone | place: USA: California... | reverse complement strand
TTTACACTTTCTCATAATGGTACCGATTTTCCAATTAATCCTTTATAAGATCAATTATGATTCCAAGATATAATCGCCCTAAAATAGAAGCAATATGGTCTGATAAAAACAAGTTTAAAATTTGGACTAACATAGAATGTTTAATTGCTGATCAACTTGCAAATTTAGGCAAAATTCCTAAAAAAGCGGCGAAAGAAATAAGAAAAAAAGCAAAATTTAATGTTGGAGAAATATATGAGATTGAGAAAAAAACTAAGCATGATTTCGTAGCTTATATTAATAATGTAAGTAGCTATATTGGAGAAAGTGCTAAGTATTTTCATTATGGTGTAACTTCAAGTGATATAATCGATACTTCTTTCTCTATACAACTTAAACAATCTTCTGAAATTATTATTGAACAATTAAAAAAATTAATTTCTGTATTAAAGAAAAAATCTGAAGATTATAAAAATACTCTTATGATTGGAAGAACTCATGGAATACATGCTGAACCTATAACTTTTGGTATAAAAATGAGATCTTTCTATTTTGAATTTCAAAGAAATCTTAAAAGAATAGAATTAGCCCAACAAGATATTTCTATTTGTGCTATTTCTGGTCCAGTTGGCACTTATAATTCTATTAATACTAGAGTTGAGGCAAATGTGGCAAAAAAATTAAATTTAAAAACAGAAAATATCTCAACACAAGTTATTCCAAGAGATAGACATGCTTATTTTTTTACAATTCTTGGTATATTAGCTTCTTCAATAGAAAGATTAGCTGTAGAAATAAGACACCTTCAAAGAACTGAGGTGTTAGAAGTTGAAGAATTTTTTAATAAAGGACAAAAGGGTTCATCAGCTATGCCTCATAAACGTAATCCAATTTTGAGTGAAAATTTAACAGGTATTGCAAGATATATACGTAGTGGAGTAATACCCAGTATGGAAAATATTGTCCTATGGCATGAAAGAGATATTAGTCATTCTAGCGTAGAAAGGATTATAGCTCCTAATATAACTATAGCCACAGATTTTGCATTAGTAAGATTGACAGATGTTATTAAAAATTTGATAGTTTATCCTGAAAATATGAAAAAAAATCTTAATAAACTAGGTGGTCTTCATAAAAGTCAAAATATTTTGCTTGCATTAACTCACAAGGGTTTATCTCGTCAAGAAGCATATACTTTAATACAATCTTGTGCCATGCAATCTTGGAACTCAAAAGAACGCTTTGAAGATATTTTAATTAAAAATGATGAAATAAAAAAATATATTTTAAAAGATGATTTAAAAAAAATTCTAACTAGCGATGATAAAATTGAGAATATTGATCATATTTTCAATATAAAATTCAAATAGTAATTTCATCTTTGCTTTTTTAAATAAATACACTATTTAATCAAAATTATGCCAATGAAAAAAGAAAAAATAGAAAAATTAATTAAAGATGCAATACCTGATGCCAATGTATCAGTTCAAGATTTAAGAGGAGATGAGGACCATTATAGTGCTACTGTTATCTCAAGATTATTTGAAGGAAAAAGCAAAATAGAACAACATAAAATGGTTTATGATTCCCTTAAAGGAAAAATGGGCAATGAATTACATGCACTTATGCTCAAAACCAAATCGGAGTAAAAATGATGGATGATAATAACTTTATTGATGTAACTGAGAATATTAAGAGTGAAATTAAGAGTAATGATGTTGTTTTGTTTATGAAAGGAACTCCTGTTTTCCCAATGTGTGGATTTTCTGCAGCAACAGTTCAAGTTTTAACAAATTTGGGTGTAAAATTTAATAGTATAAATGTTTTAGAAAGTGATGAAATGAGAGAAGGCATTAAAAAATTTTCTAATTGGCCTACTATTCCTCAATTATACATAAAAGAAGAATTTATTGGAGGATGTGATATTGTTAAAGAAATGTTTGAAAGTGGTGAATTACTAGAGTTATTAAACACCAGAGGTATAGAAGTTAACCCCACATAAATTTGAAAAATAAATCTCCTATTAAAGTATAATTTATTACTTTCTTGAATCCTTATTTTGAGGAATATCTTAACCATTATTTTTTAATGAAATAAAATTAATACCTGCTTTAGAAATTGCCAAGCATCATAGATTTTGATATCTGTTAATTTTTTTTTATAGATATATTTATAGAAGAGAAAAAAATTAACGAGAGTAATATTCTATTACCAAATTTGGCTCCATAGTAACTGGATAAGGAACATCATGCATTAATGGGGCTCTTAAAAATCTGCCTTTAAACTCTTTTGTATCAACTTCGAGATATTCGGGAATTTCTCTTTCTTGAGATATAATTGCTTCCAGAACGATAGGCATTTCTTTACTTTGATCTTTTAAAGCTATTTCATCACCATCTTTAACTGTATATGAAGGGATATTAACTCTTTTCCCATTTATTTTAACATGACCATGGTTGACTAATTGTCTTGCAGCAAATATCGTAGGAACGAACTTCATTCTATAAACTATTGCATCTAGTCTTCTTTCGAGAAGTTCAATTAAAATTTCACTTGTATCACCTTTAATATTAGAAGCCTTATCATAGATACTTCTAAATTGTTTTTCAGTTAAATCACCATAATAAAAACGTAATTTTTGTTTTGCATAAAGCTGTTTACCATAATCAGATAACTTTCTTCGTTGACCTGTAGCACCATGTTGTCCTGGTCTTGAATTTCTCTTGTTAAAAGGGCTTTTTGGTCTACCCCAAAGATTGCAACCTAAACGTCTGTCAATTTTATATTTTGCTGCTAATCTTTTTGTCATACGTAATATTTTGAGGTTTTATAGAGATATAATTTAACATGTCAATTCTATAATATACTGTATTTTTGTTTATTTTCTCAATTTTTTTATCATTCCCCATAAAGTTTGAATTTCTGTTTTACTTAAAGATGACCGCATAAAAATTGTTTGAATATTTTCAAATATACTTTTTCTTTTATTTTTTGGAAAAAGAAAATTCACTTCAATTAATTCATCCTTTAAAAAATTTATAAATTTTGAAAAATCTTTTTTTAAAGCTTGTTTATTAGTAAATTCATTATTTATAGATTTTTTTTGCTCTAAAACAAAAAACTCTCTCCACTTAAAACACATTAATAAAACTGCATGAGAAATATTTAATGAAGTATTTGATTTAGAGCTATTTATTTTAAATATAATATCAGCTAACATAAGATCAGAATTTGACAAACCAGAGTTTTCAGGACCAAACATTATGCCAGTTTTTTTTTTGATAGGAAATACATTAAAAAGGTCAGTAAAATTATCTTCACAAGTCTTTTGAAGAAATCTTTTTCTACTTGAAGTAGCTACAATAAAATTAAAATCAGATAACGCATCTTTTAATGATTCATATACTATAGTTTTATCTATAATTTTTCTGGAATTTGCTGAAGTTTTTAATGATAAATTATTTGGCCATTTTTCTCTTGGAGATACTAAAATCAAATTTTGCAAACCACAATTATCCATAGCTCTTGCCACCATTCCAATGTTTTCGGGAAGTTGTGGTCTGACTAGAATAATTGATGGTTTATCAAATTTCACTATTATGATTTCAAGTCATGAAATAATTTATAAGTAATACTATCATAAATAGCATTATAAGAAGCATCAATAATATTAGGTGAAACTCCTATGGTAGTCCAATGACGATTACTTTCATCAGTTGATTCAATTAATACTCTCGTTACAGCTCCAGTTCCTTTATCTGCAGATAAGATCATCACTTTAAAATCAGTTAGTTTTAAATTTTTTAATGATGGGTAGAAGCTAATTAAAGCTTTTCTTAAAGCGCTATCAATAGCATTGACAGGCCCATTACCTATTCCTACTGTCATCCTCTCTTCATTAGAAATAATTACATTTATGGTTGCTTCAGATTCAGTAATAAGTTGTCCTTTTGCATTCCACCGACGTTCATCAGTTACTCTGAATTTTTGTAATGAATAAAAATCTTTAACTTGATCAAGTTCTTTTCTAACTAATAATTCGAAACTAGCTAAAGCTGTATCATATGAAAAACCTTCGGACTCTTTTTCTTTAATAATTCTTAAAATATCATTCAATTTATCATTTTCTACTTCAATAGACATTTTTTTAAGTTGATTAAGTAAATTGGATTTACCAGCTTGATCAGAAATAATTACATTTCGAGTATTGCCAACTAACTCTGGATTTATATGTTCGTAAGTTGATGGATTTTTTGCTATAGCTGATGCATGAAGCCCACCTTTGTGAGAAAAAGCATATTCACCTACATAAGGTGTCTGTTTTTTAGGTGTAACGTTTAATAATTCATCTAATAATCTAGAAATTTTTGTAAGAGACTGCAATTTTTCTTTATCAATATTTGTTTTATAATTTGTTTTAAGCACTAAAGTTGGAACTAATGAAATTAAATTTGTGTTACCGCAGCGCTCTCCTAATCCATTAATTGTTCCCTGCACTTGTCTAACTCCTGCATTTATTGCAGCTAAAGAATTTGCGACTGCATTATCTGTATCATTATGAGCATGTATGCCTAAATGTGATCCAGGAATTTTTTTTACCACTTCAGATACTATTTCATAAACTTCATGAGGCAAGGTACCTCCATTTGTGTCACATAATACTACCCATCTAGCTCCAGCTTTATAGGCTGACTCTAAACATTGAAGAGAATAATATTTATCAAATTTATATCCATCAAAAAAATGTTCTGCGTCAAATAAGGCTTCTTTATTACTTTTAAAAATTTCTGATATACTATCTGATACCATTAATAAATTTTCATTTTTGTCTATTGATAAAGCTTCTTTAACTTGGAATAGCGATGCCTTTCCAACAATGCAAATTGAAGAAGCTTTTGAATTAATCAGTGTGTGTAACCCAGGGTCATTTGCAGCACTTTTATTTGGTCTTCTTGTCATGCCAAATGCAGTAAATTTAGAATTATCAAAATTGATTTCTCTTTGAAAAAACTCATCATCTGTTGGATTTGCACCTGGCCAACCTCCTTCAATATAGTCAACTCCTAACTCATCCAAAGCATTTGCAATTATCATTTTATCACTTACAGAAAAATTTACGCCAGTAGTCTGCTGCCCATCTCGTAGAGTAGTATCAAATAAATAAATTTTATTTTCCATTATTTTAAGGCTGCTAAATCAAAAAAAGTTTAATGTCGAGTTAATTCAATTTCACCTATCAATACCTAATTTTTTCAATATATGTTCTTTAGACAATAGTGGAAGTAGGTATTTTAATTCTGGCCCTTTTTCTTTTCCTGTTAATGCTTTTCTCAAGGGCATAAATAATTCTTTTCCTTTTTTTCCTGTTTTTTGTTTAATTAATGAAGTCCATTGATCCCAACTGCTAATATTATAAGGACTATTAGGTAGTAGTTTTGCTGCTTCTTTAAGAAAATCTAAATCATCATTATTAAAAGGTTTTGATGTATTCAAAATTTCTTTCCATTCTATACACTCTTGAAAAAAATCAATATTATTTTTAATAAATTGCCAAAAATCAGCATTAGCATCTTTTATATTTAATGCTAAAAACTTATTTTTAATATCAGAATAATTAAAAGCTTGAAGAATATCTTTATTTAATGACTTAATTACTTCAATAGAAAATTTCGGGGAAGAAGTCGATATATTAGCAATATCAAAATTTTTTATTAAAGATTCACTTTTAATTTCTTTAGTTAAATTTGTACTTGTACCAATACTTAATAGGTAATTTAATAATGTTAAGTTTTCATAACCTTCTTTTCTCATTTTTTCTATAGATAAACTTCCAAGTCTTTTGCCAAAACCTTTACCTTCATGATCAATTAAAAATGGATGATGACCAAATATTGGTATTTTGGCATTTAATGCTTCAAATATCTGAATATGAAAAGCTGTATTAGTAATATGATCTTCTCCCCGGATAATATCAGTTATACCTTCTTCAATATCATCGATGACCGAAGGAAGGTGATAAAGTAAACTACCATCTTCTCTAATCAGTATTGGGTCACTTAAATTTTTACTTTCAAAGGAAACAGTTCCTCTAACAAGGTCGGTCCACTCAATTTTTTTATATTCTAACTTAAATCTCCAATGGGGTTTTTTTCCTGATTTAATGAGATTAGTTATTTCTTCAGAAGATAAGCTAAGGGCGCTTCTATCATAAATAGGAGGTCTACCAGATGTAAGTTGAGATTTCTTTTTAAGAGATAGTTCTTCGGGACTCTCAAAACAAGGATAAATTCTTTTTTTTTCTTTTAATTCTTGAATGCGATAATCATATATTTTTAGTCGGTCAGATTGATTAAATGTTTTATGCCAAGTAATGCCAAGCCATTGTAAATCCTTTTTAATTTTACTTTCGTATTCATTTTTACTTCTTACTCTATCAGTATCATCAATTCTTAAAATGAATTCACCACCTTTGTTATTTATATATGCCCAATTTAGAACAGCAGATCTTGCGTTACCTATATGTAATAATCCTGTTGGACTTGGTGCAAATCGTGAACGAGCAATCATTAATCTTTTTTAAACTTACATATAGGAATTGCATTCATTTTATGTAAATTAGGTTTTCTTATTTGAGTATATTTTTTAAAATATTTACTTTCTGAATTATCCATAGCCTCCTCTAATTGTTTATAAGACAATCCAATTTGTTCTTCATCACTGCGACTATCATCCCATAAACCATCTGTTGGTTTTGCCTCAATAATATTTCTAGAAATTCCAAGTTTCTTTCCCATTTCCCAAACTTCAGTTTTTGTACAATCTGCTATAGGTGAAATATCAACGCCACCATCACCATATTTTGTATAAAAACCAATTCCAAAATCTTCTACTTTATTTCCTGTTCCTACTACTAGTGCATTTTTCGATTGTGCAATTTGGTATAAAGTTAACATTCTTAAACGAGAACGTGAATTAGCAAAAGCTAATTCAGAATTAAAATTTTTCATTGTACTTTGAAATGAATTAAATATCTCATCTAAATCTATTATATAGCTCTCAACATTGCTAAAATTTAATTTAAGCCAAGCAATATGTTCTAAACTTAAAGAATGTTGATTTTTATTTTGTCGTATGGGCATAGAAACAACTATTGTTTTTTTATTTGTTTTTGCACACAAAGTACTTGTTACTGCTGAATCAATTCCACCTGAAACTCCAATTACTAAATTAAATGACTTTTTTGGAGATTGATCAATATAATTATTTATCCAGTTAGAAACAAAATCTATTCTTTGATTGACAAGCATAGGCTTTATATAAATGATATTTTATAGATTTGAAGACTGCAAAGATCTAATTCTCTGAGCTTTTAAAAAATCAGATAAAAGAAATGCTAATTCTAAAGACTGTGAGGCATTTAATCTTGGATCACAGTAAGTGTGATATCTGCTTTGCAAATCATCTTCAGTAACTTCTTTAATACCTCCAATACATTCAGTAACATCTTGTCCGGTCATTTCTAAATGTATGCCTCCAGGATAAGTTCCTTCGTTTCTATGAATCTTAAAAAATTGTTCTATTTCTGATATAATATTAACCATTGGTCGAGTTTTATAGCCTGATGAAGCTTTAATAGTGTTTCCATGCATCGGATCACATGCCCAAACAACATGATTTTCAGTTTTTTTAACTTGAGATATAATATTTGGAAGTATTGATGCAATTTTATCAACTCCCATTCTACAAATAAGAGTAAGCCGTCCAGGAATATTATTTGGATTAAGAACATTAATTATTTTAAGCAATTCTTTAATATCTGTAGAAGGACCAACTTTTATGCCTATAGGATTTTGTATTCCTTTAACAAACTCAATATGAGCCCCATCTAACTGTCTTGTTCTATCTCCTACCCATAACATATGAGCAGAAACATCATACCATTGACCTGAAGTGCTATCAATACGAGTTAAAGCCTCTTCATAAGGAAGAAGTAAAGCCTCATGACTTGTATAAAAATCAGTTTCATTCATTTGTCTGACATTTTGATCATTAATTCCACAAGCTTCCATAAAGGTTAAGCATTCATCTATTCGATTTGCCATATCTTCAAATTTTTTCTTTGATTGATTATCTTCAGCAAAACTTAGATTCCATTGATGAATTTGTTTTAAGTTAGCAAAACCTCCTTGTGCAAAAGCTCTCAGCAAATTTAAAGAAGCGGCTGATTGATTATAGGCTTGAAATAATCTCTCTGGATCAGCTGTTCTAGATTTTTCATTAAAATCTATACCATTAATGATATCACCTTTATAAGATTCTAGTTCAATGTTCTCGATGGTTTCTGTATCTTGAGATCTTGGTTTTGCAAATTGGCCTGCCATACGTCCAACTTTCACCACAGGACATGATGCTCCAAAAGTCAAAACAACTGCCATTTGCAGCATAACTTTAAATGAGTCCCTTATATTATTTGAATTAAAATCTGCAAAACTCTCAGCGCAATCTCCTCCTTGCAATAAAAAAGCTTTGCCCTTTGCAACTTCTCCAAGTTGTTTAAGTAAATTCCGTGACTCTCCTGCAAAAACAAGTGGTGGATAATTGGACAATTTTTTAGTCACTAAATTTAACTTATCTATATCTTTATAAGTTGGCAGATGCTTAGCAGGTTTTTCCATCCAAGAGTTAGGTTTCCAATTATTATTCATAGTAAAGCAGCCTAATAAACTCTCTCGAATCCTGAAACAAGTCCAATATAATTATTTTTTTCTTTGTTTTCTAAGAATTTTAACCTCAGAACGCTCTAAAGCAAGGTGGTTTGAGGGAATATTGTTTGTAATTACACTTCCTGCACCAATTGTTGAATTTTTACCTATAGTAATAGGAGCAACCAAGGAACAATTAGAGCCTACAAAAACACCGTCTCGAATTATTGTTTTATTTTTTTTCCTTCCATCATAATTACATGTGATAGTGCCCGCTCCGATATTTATATCCTTACCAAGATAACTATCACCAATATAAGATAAATGACTTATTGAACAATTATTGCCAATTTTAGAATTTTTGATTTCAACAAAATTACCAATTTTAACATTTTTACCAATTTTAGAGTGTGGCCTTATTCTTGCACTAGGACCAATCGATGTGTTGCTATTAATAAAACAACTTTCAATAACACTATTACTTTTAATTAAAACATTTTCTTTTATTGATACTCCTGATTTAATATTGACGAAAGGTTCTATAACTGAACCTTTCTTAATTTTCGTATCAAAACTTAAACGAACTGTATCAGGTTGCTGAATTATAACACCGTTATAAATAATTTTATCCTTAATTTTCTTTTGATAAATTTGATCAATCTTAATCAAGTCTTCAATTGTATTTACTCCCAACATTTCTTCTTCTGAACCTAAAACATAAGTAAAACTTTTTTTAATATCATGTAAAATTTTAAAAATATCTGGAAGATAACTTTCTTGTTTGATATTTTTATTAGATATTTTGTTAATATAATCAAACAATAAGTTTGCATTACATACCATGATACCCGAATTACATAATTTTATTTTTTTCTGAGATTCTGATGCATATAATTCTTCCACAACAGAAGTTACATAATTTCCATTAGTTATCACTCTGCCATATCCTAAAGGATTATCAGTTTTAAAAGCTATCATGGAACCTTTTGATTGACTTATAATAAAATTGCTAATTAATTTTTTTATACTTGTAAAAGTAATTAAAGGAACATCTCCAAATAAAATTAAAATATTTCTATTAACTAAATATTTTTTTGCAGTTAAAATAGCATGTGCTGTTCCTTTTTGAGTAGTTTGAATTACAAATTTTACATTACTAAATTTAGATTTTAATTCATTAATATTATCTTTATTGCAAACTATAATTACTTTATTTTTTGAAACTTTATTTGCAATAAGATAAACATGCTCTATTATAGAAAGACCTGATAGTTCTTGGAAAATTTTTGATTTATTATGTTTAAATCGAGAACTACTTCCAGCAGCAAGTATTACAGTTGTTATGTTTTTCATTAATTTAATTTGGTAATACTAAAAATTTCTTAAAATTTCATTACCAACATTAATTATTTCTTTAGATGCATCAGTTGTAACACTAATATCAACAACTCCTCTGCCAACAGAAAAAGTTTCGGCATAGATAATTTTTCCAGAAATACGAGATCTGGCAATTTTTGCACCTGCGTATCTTAATCTCATTATCATGGCATCAGTTAATTTTGCTCTAGGCATAACTCTGTTTAAGATTACTGTTGTCTTTTTTCTTTCTAGTTTTGTAATATTTAAAAAAGGTATTGTAGCCATTAAATCAAGTGGGCTTGGTTGTACTGGTACAAATATAGAATCAGAAGCTTTTACAATTTGAATTGTCTCAAATGTGATTGAAGGAGGACTATCTATTATTATAAAGTCATATTTTCTTTTTATCTTCTTAACATTTTCAATTAAATTTCTTGAATCAAAAGGATAGACTTCTATTCCTGTAGGCTCACTTCCATAATATTTTTTTCGTGCTTCTAGCCAATAAGTTAAGCTATTTTGTGCATCAGCATCAATGACAGCAACTCTGTAATTACTATTAGCCCACAATACCGCTAGATTGGCTGCCAAAGTAGTTTTGCCAGAACCTCCTTTTTGATTTGCAAATGATATGATTTTTCCCATAATAATAAGTAGTAAAAAATTTGTAAGATAATAACAAATTTATGTCTATATAAAACCTACTATTAATTAAAAAAAATGAAGAAAATTATAAATTCAGCAAAAAAAACCCTAGAAAAAGGTAATTTAGTCATATTTCCAACTGAAACTGTTTATGGATTGGGGGCAGATGCAACTAATATTGATGCAATTAAAATGATTTATAATCTTAAAAAAAGACCTTTTAACAATCCAATAATATGTCACTTTTATAACATTAAGAAAATTGAAGAAAATTTTGAAATCACCCCTTTAGATTATAACCTCGCAAATATTTTTTGGCCAGGTCCTTTAACTTTAATTTTAAAGAAAAAAATTACTAGTAATATTCATCCTATACTTTCTAATAATTTAAATTTTGTAGGGTGTAGAATTCCAAATAATGTAATTGCATTAGAGTTATTAAGGTCCGTTAATTTTCCCATAGCGGCTCCAAGTGCAAATCTAGCTGAAAAAATTTCAGTTACTCAATTAAATCATCTATCAAGTGAATTAATAGAAAAGTCTTTTTTGATTGATGGGGGTTTAACAACACTAGGATTGGAATCAACTGTACTTAAAACTGAGAAAAATAAAATCAAGATATTAAGACTAGGCAGTATTACTGAAGAAGAAATTCAAAAAGCATTACCTAAAAGTAAAATTGAAAAAGAAAACTTTGATAATTCTTTATCTCCAGGTAATAAAAAAAAACATTATTCTCCAAATCTACCAATAAGAATAAATGTCAAACATGTTAAGGAAAACGAAGGTTTATTAAATTTTGGTATAAATAATTTAAAGTCAAATATTTGTGAATATAATCTAAGTAAAAAAGAAAATTTAAAAGAAGCAAGTAGAAATTTTTTCCACTATTTACATTTAATTGATAGATCAAATTGCAAAGGTATTGCTGTTGCACCTATTCCTTCCTATGGATTAGGAAAAACAATTAATGATAGGTTAAAAAGAGCTTCAGCTAAAGATGAATAAAAAATTTGTAATTAATAAATTAAAAGAAATTGTATCTAAAAAAAATGTTATAACGAATAAAAATGTTTTAGATAAATTTAATAATGATTGGAGAGGTTATTATAATTTTAAATCTATATGTGCAGTTTTACCTGAAAGTGTAATTGATATTACAAAAATCATCAAGTTTTGTAATCAAGAAAATATTAAAATTGTCCCTCAAGCAGGAAACACGAGTCTTACAGGTGCTTCAGTCCCTTCTAAAAATGATTATGAGATTATTCTTAATTGTAAAAAGATGAACAAAATACTTGCAATTGATAAAGATAATCTATTAATTGAGGTTGAAGCCGGTGCTTCCTTAGATTCTGTAAAAGAATATGTAAGTAAAAATAATTTTTATTTTCCCATTAGTTTATCCTCATCTGGAAGTTGTCTTATAGCTGGAAATATAGCAACAAATGCTGGTGGAGTAAATGCTCTGAAATATGGCACCATGAGAGATAATCTTCAAGGTATAGAAATTGTACTTGCTGATGCTACAAAGATTAGAGTGATGTCACCAATGAAAAAAAATAATACAGGATATGATATTAAGAATTTGTTTTGTGGATCTGAAGGAACACTTGGTATAATTACTAAAGCACTATTAAAAATTTACCCAAAACCAAAAGATTTTTTTCATTGTATTTTTGCTTTCAAATCTATTGCAAATACAGTTGATTTTTTTAAAGAATTTTATAAATTATTTAATGAAAAATTAGAAAGTGCTGAAATTATACCTAAAATTTCAATAGACTTAACAATTAAACATGGTTTCCTTAAGCAATCATTTTTTAATAAAGAATATGATAGTTACTTACTGTGTAAATTTTCATTATTTGAAGAGAAACAATATTTTGAAAATATTTTTTTACAAAATATTAATAAAATTAAAAATAAATTTGAAGATTTAGTTATCCCTCAATCTATTCAGCAAGAAAATAATTTATGGAAATTTCGAGATGATTTAGTAGAGTCTTATAAAATTGAAGGTCAATTTATAACTAATGATATTTCACTTCCAATCAATAATTTGGTTAACTTTATTACAATAGCCTCTAATAAAATAGATAAATTAATTCCTAATACTCGAATTTATTGCTTTGGTCATTTAGGTGATGGGAATATTCACTTTAATATGATTCAACCTGTTAATTATAAAGAAAATTTTAACAAATATCGAGATACAATTTATCAATTAGTTAATGATATAGTTTATGATTTAGGTGGAAGTTTTAGTGCCGAGCATGGAATCGGTCAGATTAAAAAAGATAGTTTAATAAAATATAAAGATATTAATGAAATTAAATTAATGAAAAAAATAAAATTATCTTTAGATCCAAAAAATATTTTTAATCCAGGAAAAATATTTGATTTAGATTAGATATTAACCTTATGACTAAATGTATCTCTAAATTTAAAATAACCTACTGCAGATGAATAGATTGGTCGTCTCATTAAATCTCCACCTGGAATAGAAATGTGTTTAATTTTACTAAATAAATTAAATCTTTCACCGGAACCTTGAATTTTCTCAGTAATTAATTTTCCTGCTAATGTGCTTAATGCAATTCCATGTCCTGAATATCCATGAGCATATAAAAGTTTTTGATTCATTAGAGTGCCAAAGTTAGGCAATCTGTTTATTGTAATTGCTAAAGTGCCACCCCATGAATACTCTATTTTATAGTCTTTTAACATTGGAAATACTTTGCACATTCTTTTCCAAACAAAAGGTTTGCAATTATAAAGGAATTTTGCTGAATACGTCTCACCCCCTCCAAATATCATTCTCCAATCTTCTGTAAAACGGTAGTAATCAATTATAAATCTAGTGTCACAAACTGCATGGTTATTTTTTATAATTTCTTTTGCTTTCTTTTCACCTAAAGGTTCTGTGGCAATAATATAATTATTTATTGGCATAAATTTACTTCTAATATTTCCAAGTAATTTATCTAGATAACCATTGCATCCAACTACCACGTAGTTTGATCTAATTAAATTTTGATTTGCATATGTTAAAATATGATCATTTTTTTCAATCACTTTAGATACAGGCGTATTTTCAAAAATTTTTACATTATATTTTTTTAACTCTTGGGCTATTCCTAATAAATATTTTAGTGGATTAATATGATAACTTCCATAATTTATTAAACCTGAAAAATATAATTTTGAATTAATTTCATCCCTTATCATATTCTTGGTTAAAATTTTATGATTGGTAAAATTATAATATTTTTCTAAATGGTTAACTTCATAATCAAAATCTTTTATATCTTTTTCAAAACATCCGGCACTAATAATACCATTCTGTAAATTGCATGAAATATTATATTCTGAAATTAATTTTAAAGCCTCTTCCACTGATTCTAATCCCATTTTCCATAGTTCTTTAGCGTGATCAAATCCTAATTTTTTTTCGATGTATGGTTGATCTTTTCTCATACCAATGCCGAGTTGACCGCCATTTCTTCCAGAAGCGCCCCATCCTATTAGTCGAGATTCACAAATTGCAACTGAATATCCTTTTTTAGCTAGATTTAATGCACTTGAAACACCAGTTAAACCTCCTCCTACAACACACACATCAACTTCTAAGTCTTCATTTAAAAAATCTGATGAATTATATAGTTTTATTGAACTTTTATAAAAACTTCCGTTTTCATTATCATGTTGTTCGTAAGTGTTTTTTTTGTTAAACATAGTAAAAATAAGAAATCATTAATATCGCAATTCTTTATCTAAACAAGAATTACATATTTTAATCATTTAATTTAATTATATGTCAGATAACTTCAAAAAATGGATTGCAGAAAATACTATAACTGAAGTTGAATGTCTTGTTCCAGATTTAGGAGGAATAGCAAGGGGAAAAATTTTGCCTTCAGATAAATTTCTTAAAGGTTTAGATGATGATAGTCACCGCTTACCTCAATCTGTTTTTATACAAACTATCTCAGGTGGGTATGCAACAGATGATAATGAAGAACTACCTACAGATGTTTATAATCCAACAGATATTGATATAATTCTTAGACCAGATTTTAAAACTATTAGAAATGTTCCATGGTATGAGGATCCAACAGCTCAAGTAATTTGTGATGCAGTTAATTTAAATGGAACAGCTGTTATTAATTCAAGCAGAAATATTTTAAAAAAAATTTTGAAATTATACGAAGAACTAAAATACAAACCTATAGTTTCTCCTGAAATAGAGTTTTATTTAGTTAAACCTAATCCAGACTCTGATTATCCACTAGAAGTTCCGATTGGGCAATCAGGAAGAAAAGAAACAGGACAACAATCATTTGGCATTGATGCAGTTAATGAATTTGATCCTTTATTTGAAGATGTTTACAACTATTGTGAACAACAAGAGATAGAAATAGATACAATTAATCATGAGGGTGGTTCAGCACAAATGGAAATAAATTTTCAACATGGAGATCCTTTAGATCTAGCAGATCAAGTTTTTCTTTTTAAAAGAACGCTGAGACAATCAGCTTTAAAACATAAACTTTATGCAACATTCATGGCTAAACCAATGGAGAATCAACCTGGTAGCTCATTACATCTTCATCAATCATTATATAACAAAAAAAATAATAAAAATGTTTTTTTTAATAAAAAAAATACAATCTCAAATTTAATGAAAAATTACATAGGAGGGCTTCAAAGATATACTCCGTTATTAATGCCAATTTATGCGCCTAATGTAAACTCATATAGAAGATTATTTGCAACTTGGGGAACGCCAAGAAATGTTAATTGGGGTATAGGTAATAGATCTTGCAGTTTTAGAATTCCTTCGACAGAAGAAAAAAGTATGCGAATTGAAAATCGTATTTCAGGATCAGATACTAATCCATATTTAGTCTTTGCAGCAAATTTAGCTGCTGGATATCTAGGAATAATTAATAAAATTAAACCAACCTCTGAAACAAAGAAAAGTTTATTTGAAGATAAGAAAAGCATATTGCCAAAAAATATGGAGGAAGCTATTAGTTTATTTGAAACAAGTGAAGAATTAAATCAAATTTTTTCTCATAAATTTATTAAAACAATAGCAGCTATTCGTAGAGTTGAAAACCAAGCTTATTTAAAAGTTATTAGTTCTTGGGAGAGAGAATATTTATTATTAAATGTCTAATTTAATTTATTGAAATATTTAATTGTTTTAAATACCACGTTTTAAAACTTTCTAAACCTTTTTCCATTAGAGATAAAGGACCTGGTTTATATTTATCTGATAAAACACCTTTCTGATTATTTTCAATAATTTTTTTATCAGCCTTAGTAGTTTCGTCCCACATCCAAATCATTTCATCAATATTATAATCTTTTCCTTCTTCTGCATCTGCATGAACAAGCCACATTAATTCAACATCGGTTTGTAAAGTTGATTTGGGGATAAAAGTAAACAAGGTTGCAAAATCATTACACATTGCCAAACTATTAAAAGGTGATGTGCCAACAGAAGTATATCCTCTGTCATATTCTTTAAATTTACCCATCAATTTAGCTAGAGGTTTTCCTGATCTAGTTTCGGTAAATTTTCCTTCTTTAAGAGGTGTTCTTTCAGCACTTCTTGAATATTTGTTTATTTCCTTATCTGAATACTCTCCTGTTAAGTGGCCTAAAGATTTTACCTTTTTATTCCATTCATTCAAAAGTTTGTTAAATTTTACAGAACTAGGTCCAGTTCCACTACCTGCTCCATAAGCTAAGATATACTCTGGATCATGAACAGAGCAATATTCTGGATGTGATGGTTGGCAATGATAGCACTCATGAAAGTTATCTAGTGTTAACTTCCAGTTTCCAAATGTAGGATATATTTTTCTATAAGCTATTTTTGCATTTCCTAATCCATGAAATTCAATAAATTTTCTTGTAGGTTCAATAAATTCATCAAAATTATAAGGATTTTCTGATAAATTAATAAATATTAATCCTTCAAATATTTTTAGATTACACTTATTGAGACTCCATTCATCTTTGTTAAAATCATTGTTCATTAACCTTGCTGATTTAATGGTACCATCTAAATTATAACTCCAAGCATGGTAAGGACAAGTAAGTAATTTTTTATTTCCTTCTAGCTCAAGACATATATGAGACCCCCTATGTCTACAGACATTATAATGTGCATGAATAATATTTTCTTTATTTCTAATTATAATTATTGATTCATTGCCAATATTAAATAAAAAATAATCACCAAAATTGGGTATTCTTGAAGCATGACCAACAAAAACCCACTGTTTAGAAAAAATATTCTTGAGATCTAATTCAAAAATTTTATCATCAATATAAAAAGGCTGATCAAGGGTATAATTTTTTTTTTGTTGTTTTATAAGGTCTTTAATTTGAATATTATTCATAATAACGAATATATTATATTATTGATTGAATAAGCATTCAATGAAATTTATAATTAATATATGGTGAATTTTTATCATAAAGATATTTATAATTTTGAACAGCCAGTAAAAAGCTATTGGGAAACTACGTCCACTTCAAACTTTAAATATGAAAAATTAGAAAAAAATATTCAAACAAATATTGTAGTTATTGGTGCTGGATACACTGGAATTTCTTGCGCATTATCACTAGCTAAAAATTATAATGAAGATGTTGTATTGCTTGAAGCAGGACACATTGGTTGGGGATCATCAGGCAGAAATGCTGGTTTCTGTTGTATTCCTCCTTCTAAAATGTCTGTGGCTAAAATGATAAAAAAATTAGGAAAAGATGAAACAAAAAAATTTTTCCAAAATACCATTGAAGGTTCAAATTATACAAAAGATTTAATAAATGAATATAATATTGATTGTGATTTGATGGGTGATTGTAATTATGAAGTTGCACCTCATCCAAGTTATTTTGAATCAATTAAAGAAGAGGCACTGATATACAAAAAAGAATTTGGAATAGAAACTAAAGTATATTCAAAAGAAGAATTTAATAAAATTGGCCATACTGGGGAAGAGCAGTTTGGAGCACTCTCCTATAAACCTGGTTTTGCAATTAATCCTTTAAAATTTTTATTAGGCTTAGCTGAAGAAGCTAAAAAATCTGGAGTGCAAATTTATCAAAAAAGTAAAGTGACTAAAATTGAAAAAAAATTAGAAAAATTCAATGTAATTGCAAATGATCATATTATAACTTCAAACAAAATAGTTATGGCTACTAATGGTTTTTATAAAGATGATTTATTACCAGATCTGAATAACACAATTTTACCTGTTATATCTAATATTATTATAACAAGACCTCTTACAAAAGAGGAAGTTAAATCTCATAATTTTGTAACTTATAACCCTATATTAAATTTTAGAAATTTGCTTTTCTATTATAGATTGCTTAAGGATAATCGATTTTTATTTGGTGCTAGAGGTGATTTAATTGGTAGTGAACAGTCATCAAAAATAAAATCAAAAAAAATGGAAGAACAAATGAAAAAGGTTTTTCCTAATTGGAAAAATGTTGAGATCGATTTTCATTGGAGAGGTCTTGTAGCAGTAACAACAAAATTTACACCCTCAATAGGAAAATTGGATGATGAAATTTACTATAGTTTTGGTTATCAAGCTAATGGTGTTAATACAGCTCCATGGTCAGGTAATGAATTAGCGAAATTAATTGTTTCTAATAGTAAAAAACTAAATATATCTAAGTTCTATCTAGGTTTACCTAAAAAATTTCCTTTTCCTTTTTTGCGACTTTTATATTTACGAATAGCTCTTCTATATTATAGTTTTATAGACAAATAATTACAACCAAATGACTCCATATGAAAAAAAATTTAAAGTACCTGGTAGATTTGAAGATCATGAATGTACTTTCATTACTTGGCCTTGTAAAGATTCAGATTTAGAAATTTTTAATTATGAAAATGAGATTGCAATTTTTGCTGAAAAGTTATCTAAGTTTGAAAAAGTTGTTGTAATCGTAGACCCTTCAAATTTTGAAAAAGCATTTAAGAAATGCAGTCATTTTGCACTTATTTGGTCTATACCCACTGATTTTTCATGGATCAGAGATAACGGACCTATTTTTATAAAAAATGACAAAGCAGAAGTAGCTGGGGTGCATTTTAAATTTAATGGATGGGGGAATAAATTTGAAAAATGCGAATCAATAAAAGAATTACCTAAGATTCTTTTAGAAAAACTAAAAATTAAGCGATTTACATCCGATTTGATCCTTGAGGGCGGCGGAGTTTCCTTTGACGGTCAAGGAACAATGATCACAACTGAACAGATGCTTATGCACAAAAACAGAAATGCAGCTTTTTCAAAATCACAGATTGAAAAAGAGGTAAAGGATTTACTGGGAATTCAAAAAGTGATTTGGTTAAAAAAAGGATTGGTTGAGGATGAGGGTACGGACGGCCACGTTGATTGTGTGGCTGAATATCTCGCTCCGCAAAAAATTTTGGTTCAAACTGTTTATGATAAACACAATCCAAACTACGAACTCCTAAAGATAAATTTGGAAATACTTAAGACAGAATATGATGCTATGGGAAATAAATTGGAAATCATTGAAATGCCTTACCTTCCCTACTTTCCACAACTCTATAAAAACACTCAATACGTTTCCCCTTACACTAACTACTATGTGGCAAATAATTCTGTCCTCGTGCCTGAAGTCGATCCGAAACTTGATGAAAAGGCATATAAGTTAATTCAAGATATTTATACAGATAGAACCATTGTTCCAATCCCGGCTTTTTATCAAGCAATCGGTGGTGGCGGTCCCGGATGTATAACGCAACAATTACCCAGGGGCATCAACACGAGTGTTTAAAAAAATAGCTTATAATTATTTTGTGTATTTATGGAATTTAGGTAATTTTGGATCTAATTTATAATAGTCCATTTTGCCTTTTGTAAAAATATTTGAATGCGTTTTAAGCTTTGTGGGATTTTTTAACATGCCTGCAGCAATGCTGATTCTTTGGCTGTCTAATTTTTTATAAAAAAAACTCGCTCCACACTTTGAGCAAAAACCTCTTTTAGCAATTTTTGATGAATAGAACCATTTAAGAGTTTTTTTACATATAAAAACTAAATCCTGTTCTTCACATGAAGTATATGATGCAAAATTTCCATGAGTTTTCATACATTGGGAACAATGACAATTACTAACATAACGTAATTTACCTTTAATCTTAATCTTAATGCCCCCACAAAGGCAATTTGCATAATAAGTTTTATTCGTTTTATTCATTATTACTAATTTTTTTTAATTAGAATTAAACTGTCATTATTAAAAGTAACCCAAACATTCTTTTTATCATTTATTAATTGATTTATCTGTGCTCTATTAACATTTTATAAAGAACAATAGTTTAAAAAAAAAATAATATTATACTACAATAGTATTAATAATGACTCCAAAAGTTCAAAATTATAGAATGCCTGGCGAATGGGAAAAGCATGCGTGTTGTTGGATGCAATGGCCACATGTTAATCCGGAATTTAAAAGTTATGCCGAAGTACCTTCCTGGTCACATTTTGATATAGAAAAAGGAAGGATAGCATGGGCAAATGTTGCAAATGCTATTTCAAATTTGGAACCTGTAAAAATGATTGTTCATCCTGACAATATTATAAATGCAAAAAAATTATTAAATGAAAAAGTTAAAATTCATAAATTTATAAATGATGATGCTTGGGCAAGAGATAGTGGTGCAATTTTTTTACTAAATAAAGAGAAAAAACTAGGTGGTATAGATTGGGAATTTAATGGTTGGGGGAAATTTTTCCCTTATGACTCTGATAATAAAATTGCAAAATTTATGATTGAAAATGCAAATGCAACATATTTTAAAAATGATATGATTCTTGAAGGAGGATCAATTCATACAGACGGAGATGGAACTTTGCTTACTACTGAACAATGTTTATTAAATAAAAATAGAAATCCTCATCTTTCAAAAGAAAAAATTGAAGAAAATTTAAAAGACTATCTCGGTATAAATAAAATTATATGGTTAAAAAATGGTACTGATGAAGGTACGGATGGTCATGTTGATAATATAGCTTGCTTTGTTAAACCTGGAAAAATTTTAGCTCTTTCCTGCTCAGATAAACAAGATCCTTTTTATGATAAAATTAATGAAAATTTGGAAATACTTAAAACATCTGTGGATAGCAAAGGTAACGTTTTAGATATAATAGAATTGGAAATGTCATACAAAAGATTAATTCCAAATGATGATGAACCAAGTTCTTATATTAACTTTTATATAGCAAATAAAGGAATAGTAATGCCCATTTTTGATGATGAAAAAGCAGATATTAGAGCTAAAAATATTATACAATCTGCCTTTCCCGATAGAAAAATTATTACTATTAATGGAATAGATATATCTATGGGTGGTGGAAATGTACATTGTATTACCCAACAACAACCAATGAGTTTATAAAGGAAATAACATGAAAGTTAAAGTAGCAGCCACACAAATGACTTGTAGCTGGGAGCTAGAAGATAATATTAATAAAGCAAAAAATATCATTAAAAATGCTGCCAACCAAGGCGCTAATATTATTCTTTTACAAGAATTATTTCAGACACCTTATTTTTGTATTGAATACGATGAAAATATATTTCGTTTAGCAAAGGAATTTGAAAATAATCCATTATTAAAAGAAATGGCAGATATTGCAAAACAACTTAATGTAGTGTTGCCAATCAGTTATTTTGAAAAAACAAATAATGTTTATTTTAATTCTATTGCCATAATTAATAGCGATGGATTAATACTTGGAAATTATAGAAAATCCCATATTCCCGATGGAGCTGGTTATTTAGAAAAGTATTATTTTAATCCAGGCGATACTGGTTTTAAAGTCTGGGATACAAATTTTGGGAAAATAGGAGTTGGTATTTGTTGGGATCAATGGTTTCCTGAAGTTGCTAGAATTATGGCTATTAAAGGTGCCGATATTCTTTTTTATCCAACAGCGATAGGAGATGAGCCGCGAAGTAAATATGATAGCTCTCTTGCATGGCAAAGAGTAATGCAAGGACACGCTGCAGCAAATATTGTCCCTGTAGTAGCCTCTAATCGAATAGGTTTTGAAAAAGTACAAGAACAAACAAATGGTTTTTATGGAAAATCATTTATATGTGATCATACAGGAGAAATTTTAAAAGAAGCCAGCAAAGATAAGGAAGAAATAATTACTGCAGAGATTAATTTAGAAGAAAATCATCTGTTTCGAAGAAATTGGGGTCTTTTTAGAGATAGACGCATTGATTTATATAAAGAACTATTAAGTTTAGATGGAGAAGTTAAAGATTAAGGTACCATTTATATTCTAAATTAGAAATTTCAGAATTAAAAGATTCTTGTTCTTTTCTTTTTAAATCTACAAATATTTTTATATATTCATCTGTTAGGTAATTTTTTAAAATTTTTGATGATTCCAATAATTGAAGTGCCTGTTCAATATTATTTGGCATTTCAGGGTCACGGCTAACACAAGCATTATCAGTGCGAGATTGTGATAACGGGTTAAGATTATTTTTTAAACCATAGTGAATTCCCGCTAAAATTACTGATAAAACTAAGTAAGGATTAGACTCTGCACCGGATACTCGATGCTCAATACGTCTTGCCTGTTTTGATCCAGTTGGTATTCGAAAAGCAACAGATCGATTATTAGGTCCCCAAGAATTATTTACAGGAACAAATTGATCAGGTTCAAATCTTCTGTATGAGTTTTTATTGGAAGCAAAAATAGCAAAAGCCTCGTACATTGTACTTTGTAACCCAGCAACGGCATAACTTAATTCTTTACTCCCTTCTTCTGTTGAGCTTTCAAATATATTTTTATTATCACTATCAAATAAACTTGCATGAACATGCATACCACTACCTACCTGATCAATAAAAGGTTTAGATATAAAGCTTGCTTCATACCCATGAACTATAGCTGTTTCTTTTATAACTCTACGAAGTAAAGCCGAATCATCTGCGGCCTTTAATAAATCAGACGTATGATCTAAATTAATTTCAAATTGTCCTGGTGCAAATTCTGAAGAAATTGTTGTTGCAGGAATATTTTGTTCAACACAAAATTTGTTTACATCTTCAAGAAAATCATAAAAATCATCTAATTCACTCATTCCATAAACCTGAGTACCTTCACTTTTTCTTTTATTGCGCTTTGAAGTTGGCGCCTGAGGTTTCTCATTCAAATCTTTTCTTAAATCAAATAAATAAAACTCTAACTCGAAGGCAACATTTGCTGTTAAATTTAAATCATCAAACTGTTCCCAAACTTTTGCCAAAACATTTCTAGGATCAATAATAGAATTATAACGAGTATCATCCTGAATGGTAATCATTACTTGTCCTAAACTATCTTTATGCCAAGGCATTGGTTGTAATGTTCCTGCTATTGGATAAAATGTTGCATCAGGATCACCATCAGTAAAACCGCGCCCCTCAGCATTAGGACAATAGCCCGAAGCATCTAACAAAAAAGTAGAATAACAAAATTGCACCCCTGAGGTAAAAAGTTTTTTTGCATCTTTAACTGGCATTCTTTTCCCTCTAACAATTCCTGATATATCACTTAGAACGGCGTCTATATATTTTGTTTGAGGATATTTCGCGATGTAAGATTCTAATTCTTCAGTAGATGCAATATGAACTTTTTTAAACAGGGACGGCACTGTAAATGTATATGAAAATAATAATTGAATGTCTATTTAAATAAACTTATTAGTCTCCAATGGAATTGTATTATTTATCTGCAACTGAAACCTTGTCAAAATTCAAAAATAAAACTCTATCACCAGTTGAGTTAATTAAAGCAATCATAGAAAGATCTGAAAAAATTAATTCAAAAATTGACCTTTAATATATTGACCAATACGCCCATACGTGTACAATTTTTCTAAATTTAATGAAAAAAAAGGATTAATAACTATGCCGAAATACTATGAAACTAAAAATTTTTTAGTAAAAGCTTTAGGGGTGGCAATATTGATGGTTTTTATAACCGGATTATCTACCACATCAAAGGTTTTTGCTGATGAGCCTGGAAGTGTTTTTTTATGGGGCGGATATGATGATGATGGACTGTTTGGATCATATGTAGAAGAACATGGGTCACCTGAATACTCAACATTTGGTGATGCTGAAGAAGGGTTACAAAAATTAAAAGCTGGTTTTGAAGTCGATTTAGCTTGGCCATGCCAAGGTGAAATAGCTCGATGGGTGAGAGCAGGAGTACTTCAACCATTAGACACTTCTCGTATAGAAAACTGGAATGATATGTTCCCTGAAATTAGAGACCTACCAAGTGGTCAGGTTAATGGAGAGCACTATTTTGCACCAGTTGATTGGGGTGATACAACCTTATTTTATATGCCTGATCGAGTTCCATGGATGAACGCTGACAATGAAAGTTTTGCTCTAATGGAAGATCCAAGAATGAAAGGTAAAGTTGGTATATTAGACTCAGCTGCTGACTCATTATTTTTAATGATGCATCATCTTGGAATTGATATCAGAGAAAAAGATCAATTAACTAAAGCTGCTATTGATAAAGGCATCAATAAATTTCGTGAAATGAGAGATAACGGACAAATACGTGCGTTCTTTGGAGATACTTCCTCAATGGTAGAGGCGCTAGGTAACGAAGAAATAGACGTAGCTCTTGGATGGAACGAAATTGCATGGAATGCTGGAGCAAAAATGATGCAGCCTGCTAATGGAACAATGACGTGGGCTTGTGGGCTTGCAATTGTTAAAGGTGCAGACCTTGATAAAGCATACGCAATGATTAATGGAGCTACTAGTGCTGAAACTTCAGCTTACTTACTAAGTGAGTGGGGTTATGGTCATTCAAATAGAAAAGGCTTTAGCACAATCACTGCTGATGAATTAGCTGAGCGTGGAGTCGCATCGAATCCTGCGGAACACCTTTCAAATGGGATGTTCTCAGTCATGCCTTCAGACGAAGTAACTGACTACATGGAAGCTCAATGGGCTGAAATGGTTGCTGGCGGTTGATCAGAGATTAATTTATCTCAAAATAGCCTGTTCTCTTTTAGAGGACAGGCTATTTTTTATTCAATAAAGAAATATCTTCTAAACCCATACTTATAAAGCATTCGTTATTCTCAAAAGACTGATTGTCAAAATGTTGAGAAGAAACAGTGATTATCTTGTCTATTCCTTTAGCTTCAACATAAAATCTTGTCATTTCTCCTAAATATGAAGTCTGACAAATCTTAGCATCAAGACAAATATCCCAGTCAGATTTTACTTTAGAGATCATCATTGATTCTGGGCGAACACTACAAACAACATCTGAAGAATTTGCAGCGATATTTAAATTATTTTTAATATTAAATTCTCCCAATCCTTCGATTGAAACATTGATGAATTCTCCATCACTTAATTTAGTCTCAGCTTTAAGAAAATTCGTTTCACCAATAAAATCACTTACAAATATATTTTCTGGATTCTTATAAAGTTCATTGGGTACTGATAATTGTTGAATTTTTCCATCGTTCATAACCGCAACTCTGTCTGACATACTTATGGCTTCTTGTTGATCGTGAGTAACGAATACAAAAGTAATTCCGATATTTTTTTGAAGAGTTCTTAATTCTAATTGCATTTCATCTCTTAATTTTTTATCTAAAGCACCTAAAGGTTCATCTAATAATAGAACTTTTGGTTGCCTTACTAAAGCTCTTGCAAGAGCGACACGCTGCCTTTGACCACCAGATAGTTGATTACTAAATCTTTCCTCATACCCCTCAAGCTTAACTAATGAGAGAACATCTTTAACTCGTTTATCTATCTCATCATTACTTAAACCAAGTTTTCTTAGTCCAAATTGAATATTTTTTTCTACATTAAGATGAGGAAAAATTGCATAGTTTTGAAAAACCATATTTGTAGGTCTTTTGTCTGGGGGTAATGCAGTAATATCTGTCCCATCAATTAATAGATTACCAGAAGTTGGGTACTCAAATCCTGCCAATAGCCTCAACAATGTTGTCTTACCACATCCAGAGGGTCCTAAAAGTGAAAAAAATTCACCTTCTTTAATCTCAAATGAAACATCGTCAACTGCTTTTACATCTACAAAGTGTTTTGAAATATTATTGATCTGTATAAATGAATTGCTCATAATTCTTTATAATTTTATAGCTATATCTTTCTTTGCTTTCCCTTGTCCAACATTTCTTAACCAGAATGCTAACAAAACAATAAAAGTAGTAAACACAATAATTACTGCTCCCAAAGCCAATACATGAGGTAACTTCTGAACAAATCTCATTTGGCCCCACATATACATAGGTAACGTTGCGTCACTTCCAGTTAAAAAGAATGCAAGAATAAATTCATCAAAAGAAATTATAAAACTGAGAAGAAGAGCTGCGACTATTCCGGGCAAATACAATGGAAATGACACTCTAAAAAATGTTCCCCACGCATTCTCTCCTAAATCTCTAGAGGCTTCTTCAAGTGAAAAATCAAAACCTTCAATACGGGCTATAAGTATTAACATTGCAAAAGGTGTACAAAATAAAGTGTGGCCAATTGTGACTGGAACGAGCCCCAATTTAAATCCAAGATTGACCCAAATTATAAGTATAGCTACAGCCAAGATAATTTCAGGTATCAAAAATGGCATCATAATACCTCCATAAGAGATCTTTTCCCCTCTAAATTTATATCGAGCAAATGCCTTCGCTGCAAAAAGTGCAATTGTTGTACTAACGACACTCGCAACTACTCCTACTTTTATACTCGCCCATAGAGCTTTATGTAGATTTCTTTTTGACCACATCTCTTCATAGTGCTCCGTTGTAAATCCAGCGAGAGGGAATGACATATAATTTGCATCATTAAAACTAAATATAGGTAAGAATAAAACTGGTACATACAGAAACCCAAAATAAAGAAGAGTATAAATCAGTAATGTATTATTTTTTTCGTTCATTTTTAAGTTAACCTTTGTGTAAGTCTTTTTGTTACATTCGACACAATTATTGTTATGAGTACAACAGTTGCTAGCATAATTGTAGCTGATGCAGCACCAAGAGGAATATTATTTATTTTTCCAAAGTAAGCCTGGATCATATTCGAAAGCATACGACCATCAGTTCCTCCAAGTAAGGCTGGGGTCACATAATCACCTACTGTTGGAATGAATATGATTAATATTGCACCTATTACGCCAGGTAACGATAATGGAAATGTAATTTTCCAAAACACTTCAAATCGAGAGAGCCCAAGATCTCTTCCAGCTTCAATTAAAGAAAAGTCAATTTTTTCTAATGAAACATATAAAGGTAGTAATGCAAATGCTGCCCATGCGTGAGTAAGAGTAATAACTACTGCGGTCTCTGAATACATAAGAAATGTAAGAGGTTCGCTAAGAATTCCAGCCTTGATCAATGAAGAGTTTATCACTCCTTTTGTTCCAAGAATAATCTTCCAAGAAAATACTCTTAATAAATAAGATGTCCAAAAAGGCAAAGTGAGCAAAACAAGCCACAGCATTTTGTTTTTTTTGACATAAAAAGCGATGTAATAGCAAACTGGGTATGCCGTGATAAGTGTAATTAGAGTTACGAGAAATGATATTTTAATTGACTTTATGAGAAGTGTGACCAGCAAATTTTTTTGAAAGAAATCAATATATCTTTGAAATGTAAAAGTATAATCAATCTCCATCATGCTAACTTGAGTAAACATACTAAAGCTCAACATTAGTGCCATTGGCACGGCCATAGCTAGAATAACTAAAATTAAAGCTGGTGATAATAAAGTATAGGCTTTCACATTATCATGTTTTGCGTAAATTTTTCTCCAAAAACCTATCATAACTTTTTCCAGTTCCCTATTTATTCAATTAAAGATTTCAAACCTCTCTTATAAAGAGAATTTGCAATTATAATTCTATGAATTTCACTCGTCCCTTCCCAAATACGATCTACTCGTAGTTCCCTATAGTATCTTTCAGCAACATTTTCCCTCATATAGCCCCTACCTCCAAAAATTTGGACTGCCCTATCTGCTATTCTATTAGCCATTTCCGATGCCATTAACTTAATCATAGAACATTTTCCATGCAAAATTTTAACATCTTGTTTTGCATCATGTGCTTTGCAAATTTCATAAAGCATTAATCTGGTAGAAGTTAATTCATTCACACTATCTGCTAACATGAATTGTATTGCTTGATAATTTGCTATTTTTTCACCAAATGATTTTCTTTCTTTTGCAAATGTTGTTGCTTCATCAATTAAACGTTCTGCCGCACCACAACACCTTGCTGCAATTCCTAATCTTTCATGTCTAAACCACGAATGCGTGAAGTCCATTCCAATACCTTCATCACCGATTATGTTTTTTTCAGATATTGAAACATTATTGTATCGATAAATACTATGATGGTGCGCATATGTATGACTAAACTTGGGACTTTCTATAAATTCAATACCCTCGACATCCTTATCTATTATAAAAAGTGAATGTTTATCTTTATTTGGTCCTGATTTAATTTTAGCCTGTAAAAAGAAAAAATCTGCTAAGTTTGCACTAGTTACATACCATTTTTCACCATTTATTATGTATTGATCTCCTTTTTTTTCAGCAGTAGTTTCTATAGAGCCATCTACATCAGAGCCTGCACCTTTTTCAGTAATTGCATAACATTCTTTTTTTGTTCCATTTAAAAGTGGCTTTAAATAATTTGCTTTTTGATAATCATTAAAATTTTCCTCCATCCAATCTTGAGCTTCTGAAAAACACCAACACAGAGCATTAGTTACTCTACCAAGCTGTTCCCAAATGATCATTTGTTCTAACATACTTAATCCCAATCC